>Ga0209048_10000031_pt1 | contig 124746 bp, 113 predicted proteins | sample FrelakmetCRP12CR_FD_187146 | JGI IMG/M metagenome (GOLD analysis project Ga0209048, IMG submission 187146) | Freshwater lake sediment microbial communities from the University of Notre Dame, USA, for methane emissions studies - CRP12 CR (SPAdes)... | ecosystem: Environmental > Aquatic >...
AACCGGGGTGTCCCCAGTTCAAGTCTGGGCCTGGCCACCATACTCGCGGCGTCGGCGACTCACCAAAGGCCCGGTCACCCCGTCCGGGCCGTTGCTTTGTACCGCTCCCGTCGCTGGGAATTTCGGCCGGCGCGCCTGCTAACGCCGTGCGGGAACTGCCATGACCGGCCGTTCCAACTCGTCGGCAAGCGCTGTCGCGTCGTAGAGCTTTCGAAGGGCTTCGCTGATGAACGCCGTGTGGACGGCCACGGCGCGGTTGTTCTCCTCGTTGTAGACGTAGCTGCCGACGAGGCTCTCGATGTTGCCGTCGAAGATGAGGCCAATCAGCTCCCCGCTGCGGTTGACCACCGGCGACCCCGAATTGCCGCCGACGATGTCGGCTGTAGAGACGAAGTTGACCGGCGTCGTCGGGTCAACGAGACTCCTGCGCTTGAGGAACCGGTCGGGCAGATTGAAGGGCGGCTTCTGGCCGAAGCTGAACGAACGGTCGTAGAGCCCGAACAGCGTGGTTCTCGGCGGCGCCACCGTGCCGTTCATCTTGTAGCCCCGGACGGTGCCGTAGGACAGGCGCAGAGTGAACGTCGCATCCGGGCTCACGGCCTTCCCGTACACCGCGAAGCGGGCCTGCCCGATTTTCTCGCCCGCCGACTGAAGCGGCCCTTCGACGTTCGTCTCGACCCATTTCTGATGCTCGCGCACGAGCGGTTCCACTTTGCGGGCGAGCAGGATCAGCGGGTCGAGTGACCCGTCCACGGCCTTGCTGCCGCCCTCGACGAGCGCCTTGCGGACGGCCGGATCACCGATCCTCGTGCCGCCAATCGCTTCCCGCGCGACGTCCGCTGCCGGTCGTCCACCGAGCACGGTCTTGATGTACGGGTCGTCCGGGCCGAGGGCGGAGAGGCCCTCCGCCAACCACGACGCGAGCAGCGCACGATCCATCTCGGGGTAGACCGGCGCCGGGGAGAACAGGGAGAACCGCAGCGATTCGAGCTGCGATTCATGGAACCCGGGCATGCGCTCGGCATCGGGCTTGGCCACCTCGGCGACGTAGAGCACGATCGTCAGCGCGACGGCCGGCAGGTCGGCCTGGCTCCTTCCAATCGCGGCGTAGTAGCGCGCCTTGTAGGTCGAGGCCGACCGCCGCATGGCTTCGGCGATGGCGTCCCAGGCCGGTCCGTACTTCGTCTTCCACTCGGGGTTTGCCGCCACCAAGGACCGGAGTTCGCGCTCCTCAGCCTCCTTCTTGCCCATCACGTTTCGGTCGAGCAGCCCGGCGTATTCGCCTTGGTAGGACTTCAGGGCATTTTCGAGGCCGAAAACGAGGTCGGCTGACTGCCGGGCCGCCTCCGGGCCGGTCTTCGCGTACGCGCGGAGGGTCTCCAGCCGGCCCTTCAGGAACGTCAGGACCGTTGGGAGCTGCATGTCGCGGGCGTATTCGAGCTGCGCGACGGTGTCCTGCCGGTCCGTCGAGCCCGGGTGCCCCGACACGAACACGAGCTCATCGTCGGCGGCGCCATGGGTGTTCCACTTGAGGAAGTGCCCGGGTTTCACCGGCGCGCCGTTCTCGTAGACCCGGAAGATGGCGAAGTCCAGGTCGTAGCGCGGATAGGTGAAGTTGTCCGGGTCGCCGCCGAAGAAGGCCGCCTGTTCCTCGGGCGCAAATACGACGCGGATGTCCGTGTACTTCTTGTAGCGGTACAGCCAGTACTCACCGCCCTGGTAGAGCGGCACCACGTCGGATCGCAGGCCCGTTTTGTCGAGGCTCTCCTTTTCGATGCGCGCGATCTCGCCCCGGCGCGCCTCGAGCGCGTCGGAGTCGGAGGCCCCGGGCCTGACGGCGCCGTGGACGCGCGCGGTGACATTCTCCATCGAGACGAGCTGGTTGATCTCGAGGTCCGGGCACTTGATCTCCTGGGCCCGGGTCCGGGCGAAGAACCCGTTGGCCGCGTAGTTCGCCGTGGCCGAAGACACCTTCTGCAGCTGGCCGCGTGCGACGTGGTGGTTCGTGAGCACGAGGCCGTCGGCGCTGACGAACGATCCCGATCCCCCGTCGTTGAACCGGACGGAGGCGAGTCGGAGGTGATCCAGCCACGCCTGGGTGGGGACGAACCCATAGCGTTCCTTGAGCTGCTTGAGCGGCGGGTTGTCGAAGGTCCACATCCCTTCGTCCGCAGCGAGGAGAATCGGGAGTGCGCACACCACGAGCCCCACCACGAGCAGATGGCGATCGGAGAAGTACCGTCGTCGCATCGAGCACCTCCGTCGAGCGGAATCCAACTCAGAGCTTGTATCCGATGGCGGCGTAATCCTGCCCCATGTTGAAACGATCGACGATAGGCTGCAGGTTGTCGCTCACGGGTCCTTTGACCAGGTTCAACGGGGCCAGCCCCGTCACAGTCACATTGGAAAAGCCGACGTGTCGCAGGTAGAACGCCAGGGTGGCCGGGGGGATGGGACTTCGGTGGGTCGGGTCGGTATAGAAGGTGCACGAGCCGACGATGACATTCTCCGGGTTGGGGGTTTCGAAAATCACCACCCCGCCGGGCCGTACGATGCGATAGGCCTCCCGAATGAACGCGATCAGCGCGTTCAAGGGCAGGTGTTCCACGAGATGGAACGCCGTCACGGCGCCAACGGAATCCTCCCGCGACCTGGTCAGGTAGTAGATCGCATCGACTTCTTCCGCCTGCAGGCCCTGGCCGCGGACCTTATCAACGAAATCCTTGTTCGAGTCGATCCCGATCGCCGTCAGTCCGCGCTCTTTCAACAGGTGGAGCCACTCGCCTCGGCCACAGCCCACGTCCAGGACGGGAAAGCTCGGGATGCCGGCGCTCACGGATTCGATGATCGGCAGGTAGACTTCCACCCGCTGACTGATGATGACCGGGTCGCCTCGAAACTCCATTTCGAAGGCTTCGTAGATCGACCCGCTGATCGGGCTTTCTCCCTGCAGGTCCTGAACATCGCGCCTCAATGTCTTGATCAACGACGCGTGGTCATCCGTCCGGACCTCGTTCGCCTTGACCTGCGCGAGGAGACTGAGAAGCTGGTTCTCGAGAGAGGCGATCCTGTCGAAGGCCTCGTCAACGTGCCGAGGCACATATCGGACGCGGCGCATCCAGACGATCAGCCGCGCGAGGATCGGGATGCGGACCAGCCCCCTGTAGATCGCGCCTCCCTTGCTGTTGAGGGTCGCCGGCATCTTCACGTCCTCGCTGGCGGATAGGAAACGACCCGGCGGACGCCCGCCCGCCACCCCACCGCCGTCACAATGCCCCGCCGGACAAGTCTTACCGCCGCCGGAGCGATTTAGTATACGCCGTCTGGCGGGGCGCGGCGGAGACGCCCGACCACGGCCGGAGCGCATCCCGACACCCGGGACCTGCCTCGGTGATAAGATCGCCACGCAACGGGAGGACTCATGCCATCACTCCGACGGATTCCGGCACTCCGCACAGCTCTCGTACTCGCCAACGCGGTTCTGCTAGCCGGTGTCGCCGGCCCGGTTCGGCTGCGGGCACAGGCGCCGCAAGCGTCGGCACCGGCACCCGTCACCTCGACCGGCCCGGCGCTCCGCATCAAGGGCTTCGCCCAGCACCAGGCGATGGCGCAGGCGTCGCGCTTCAAGGACGTGAAGTGGCAATGGATAGGTCCGAAGAACGTCAGCGGCCGCACCATCGACATCGCCGTCAGGACGCCGAAGGGCAAGTTCTACACGATCTATGCTGCCACGGCGAGCGGCGGATTGTGGAAAACCGACAACGAGGCGACCGAGTGGCTGCCGGTCTTCGACCAGGGGCCGGCGACGACGATCGGCGACGTCACGATTGCGCCGTCGAACGCGAACATCGTCTGGATTGGCACCGGCGAAGCGAACATCTTCCGCAGCTCGCAGGCTGGAGTCGGCGTCTACAAGTCGGTGGATGCCGGCAGAACCTGGCAGCACATGGGTCTGGCCGACACCTACACGATCCCGCGCATCGTGATTCACCCCACCAACCCGGACATCGTCTACGTTGCGGCGTCGGGCCACGAGTGGACGACGAATTCCGAGCGCGGCGTCTTCAAGACGACGGACGGCGGACGAACCTGGCAGAAGATCCTGTACATCGACGAGAAGACCGGCGCGATCGACCTGGCGATGGACCCGGCCGACCCAAACACCGTCTATGCCGCCACCTGGCAGCGCACGCGGCTGAAGTGGAACGACCCGCGGAACACGGCCGACGCGGCGGGCAGCGGCATCCAGAAATCAACGGACGGCGGCAGGACCTGGAAGCCGATCAACACCGGCCTGCCGCTGGCGAAGTTCCGAGGGCGCATCGGCCTCGACGTCTGCGTGTCGGCGCCGAGCACCTTGTATGCGCTCGTGGACAACTACGAGATTGCGCGCGAACCCACCGCCGAGGAGAAGGCGGACCCGTACGGCATCCCGTCGAGCGGCTATATCAAGGGCGCGACCGTCTATCGATCGGACGACAAGGGGGAGCATTGGGTCCAGGTGAGCGGCCTCACACCCGAGCAGAAGACGTTCATGGAGCGCTCCTCGAACACCTACGGCTGGGTGTTCGGTCAAATCCGAGTGGATCCGAGCGACCGCAACACCGTCTACACCATGGGCCTCGCGCTCAACGTGTCGTACGACGGCGGCAAGACGTTCAAGAGCCTCGACACGCCCGGCGGCGACCACCACGGCCTGTGGATCGATCCGGCCAACTCCAACTACCTGGTCAACGTGTTCGACCAGGGCTTCGCGATCTCGTACGACCGCGGCAAGACGTGGAAGGACTCGCGCCTGACGTTGCCCGTCTGCCAGTTCTTCAACATCGCCTACGACATGGATTCCCCGTTTCACGTCTTCGGCTCGATGCAGGACCACGGCAGCTTCCGGGGCACGGTCGATCTCGGCGCCGGCCGGGACAAGATCCGCGCCACGGAGTTCCAGGAGGCGCCCGGCGGCGAGGGTTCGACCCACGCCATCGACCCGACGAACCCGAACATCGTGTTCTCGTCAGGCTTCTATGGGACGCTGAGCCGCTCCGACCTCACCAAGACCGGAGGCGAACGCAGCAAGGATCTGCTGCCGGCGCGCTACCCGGACGAGCCGGCGCTTCGCGGCGAGTGGCTGGCGCCCACCATCATCTCGCCGCACTCCAACCGCATCGTCTATCACGGCATGCAGTACCTCATGATGTCGCGCGACCAGGGCGACACCTGGGACATCATCAGCCCGGACCTGACATTCGGCACGGCGACGGAAAAGGGTGACATCCCGTATCACACGGTGTTCGCGATTTCGGAATCGCCGATGAGGTTCGGACTCGTCTACGCGGGCACAGACGACGGGCGGGTGCACGTCACGAAGGACGGCGGGAAGACGTGGACCGACATCAGCGCAGGTGCGACGCCGCGCCAGTGGGTGTCGCGCCTTGTGGCGTCCGCCTTCGACATCGGCACCGTGTACATGGCGCAGAACGGCAAGCGTGACGACGATTTCACGCCTTACGTGTGGAAATCCACGGACTTCGGGAAAACGTGGGTCAGCATTGCCGGCGGGATTCCGACCGGCCCGGTGAACGTCATTCGCGAAGACCCGGTGGACAGAAACCTGGTCTATGTCGGAACCGACACGGGCGTCTATGTGACGACGGATGGCGGGAAGACGTGGGACGTGCTCGGGACGGGCCTCCCGGCCGTCTACGTGCACGACCTCATCATTCACCCCCGCGATAACGTCATCGTGATCGCGACGCACGGGCGCGGGATGTGGGCGCTTGACGCGAACACCGTCAACAAGAAACCGGAGAGGATGCGGCGGTTCTACCAGGACGAACAGTAGCGCCGAGGCCCCCAGCGCTACCCGTTCAAGGCTTCGTGGACCTTGCCCACCATCTTCGCGCCCGGGTTCACCAGCGTCTTGTCGCCCTCGTCCTTCCACTTGGACGGGCAGACCTCGTTCGGCTTCTTGCCCATGTAGACGTTGGCCTTGAACTTCCGCATGAGCTCATCGATGTTCCGGCCCATGTTGTAGAAGTTGACCTCGCTGTTGAGCAGCACGCCGTCGGGACTGATGACGAAGGTGCCGCGGAGGGCGAGGCCCGCTGCCTCGTCGTAGACCCCGAACATCCTCGACACCTTGCCAGTCGGGTCGGCCGCCATCGGGTACTTGACGGCAGCCAGCTCCTTCTCGCTCTTCTTCCACGCGAGGTGGACGAACTGGGTGTCCGTGCTCACCGTCACCACGTCACATCCCATCTTCACGAACCGATCCTGCTGCTCTGCCAGAGCAGCGAATTCGGTCGCTCAAACGAACGTGAAGTCGGCCGGGTAGAAGAAGAGAATCGTCCACCGCTTGTTCGCCTTCTGTTGAGCCAGCACAAACTGTCCGAAGTCGTCCTTGACCGGGTCGTAGACAGCCAGTTCGAAGTCAGGAACCGGATGCCCCAGGCGGACGAGGGGCTCAAGTGTGGTGTCGGCCATGTGTCCTCCTCAGAGAGTCACTATATCGCCGTTCCGCCTCATCCGGAAGCCGGGTCGCGTAGAATAGCGCCTCAGGAGAATCCCGATGAATTCAGCGCTCCCCCCGGTGGCCTCGAAGCTGCCCGACGTCGGCGTGACGATCTTCACGGTCATGACCCGCCTGGCCGCCGAGCACGGCGCAATCAACCTGGCACAGGGGTTCCCCGACTTCGACTGCGACCCAGGACTGATCGCAGCGGTCGTCAGCCATATGAAGCAGGGGAACAACCAGTACGCGCCGATGCAGGGCGTGCAGGCGCTCCGCGAGGCTCTCGCGGCGAAGATCAAGCTCCTCTATGGGGCCACCTATGACCCCGACACCGAAATCACCGTCACGTCGGGGGCCACGGAGGCTCTCTACTGCGCAATAACGGCGTTCGTGAGACCCGGCGACGAGGTCGTGCTCGTCGAACCCTGCTACGACTCGTATGTGCCGGTGGTCCGGCTCAACGGCGGCCGCCCCGTGTTCGTGACGCTTCGCTATCCCGACTACCAGCTCGACTGGGACGAGGTGAGACGCGCGGTGTCGCCGCGGACACGGATGGTCATCCTGAACTCGCCGCACAACCCGACCGGCCAGGCGTTGACACCCGATGGCCTGCGCCACCTGGCCGCGATCCTGGATGGAACATCCGCGGTCGTTCTGAGCGACGAAGTGTACGAGCACGTCGTCTTCGACGGTCGAGAGCACCAGTCCCTCTCTCGTCTTCCGGAACTCGCGAGGAGGGCGTGCGTCGTCAGCTCCTTCGGCAAGACGTGTCACACCACCGGCTGGAAGATCGGATACGTGACGGCGCCCGCGCCCTTGAGCGCCGAGATTCAGCGGATTCACCAGTTCGTGACCTTCGCCTCTCACACGCCGTCGCAGCTCGCCTATGCCGAGACGGTTCGGGCGCGAACGGACTACCGCGATCTCTCGCTCTTCTACCAGCGCAAGCGGGACATCTTCCTCGAACTGCTCGGGGGGTCACGGTTCCGCCCGGTTGGGTGCCAGGGCACCTACTTCCAGCTCCTGGACTACTCGCGCATCTCCCGCGAACCGGACCGCGAGTTTGCGATGCGGCTCCTTCGCGAGCATTCGGTCGCATCGATTCCCACCTCGGCATTTCTCTATGCGTCGGAGGCGCCGCCCGTTCTTCGATTCTGTTTCGCGAAGAAAGACGAGACGCTCCGGCGGGCCGCCGAACGTCTGCGCCTGGTGTGAAGGTGGTGACAAAGTCCTTGCGCCGATTCACTCAAACCTGAGAAAATACGCGGCTATGACTTCATCAGCGTTCAAGTACACGATCATCGTCTCTTTCGTCTTCTCTGCGGTTGCGCTCGGTCTCCCCCACGCGGCGCTGGCGCAGGCACCTGCTCAGCCCTCCATGGCTGCCCAGGTCGAGAATCCGCCTGCGGATGCTCTGAAGACAGCTTCCGGCCTTTCGTACCGGATCACGACGCCCGGCAGCGGCACGGTCCACCCGACCGACACCCACATGGTGAAGATCGCCACCTCCTTCTGGACCAAGGAATCCCCGGAAAACAAGCCGGGGACGTTCGGCTCGCCCACGACGCCAATCCAGATGAGCCGGATCATGGTGCCCGGCCTCAAGGAGGCGCTCGGGCTGATGACCACCGGCCAGAAGATGCGCCTGTGGATGCCGGAGAAGCTGGCGTTCGCCGGCGCGGCCGGCAAGCCCCAGGGCGCGATCATGCTCGACCTCGTGCTCCTCGACGTCATCGACTTGCCGGCGACCCCGGCCGACGTGGCGGCTCCCCCGGCCACGGCGGTCAAGACCAAGTCGGGCCTGGCGTCAGTGGTCCTGAAGCCCGGCACGGGCACGGTCCACCCGAAGAGCAACAGCACGGTGACCGTGCACTACACGGGATGGACCACCGACGGCAAGATGTTCGACACGTCCGTCACCAAGGGCGCACCGGCGAGTTTCCCGCTCGACAAGGTCATCAAGGGCTGGACCGAAGGCGTGCAGCTGATGGTCACCGGCGAGTCGCGGCGCTTCTGGATCCCCGGCAAGCTGGCCTACGACGGGATCGACAGGCAGGACGCGCCGAAGGGGACGCTCGTCTTTGACATCGAGCTCATCGCCGTCGACGGCAACAAGTAGCGCGGGCAACCGCCACTGGCCCGCAGGGCCAGGTCCGGAAGGCGCGGTCAACCGTCGGCTCGACGCCGACGCGCGGCCGCGCCTCTCCCGTTCGCCGCCGTTCATGCCCTTCCTTCCATTCGACCAGCCGGCCCGGCGAGAGGCCCTCCAGCTCGTCGTCACGATTGGACCGGCCTCGACCGCGCTCGTGCCCCAACTCGCGGAGTCCGGCGCCACCGGCTTTCGCCTCAATGCCTCGCACCTCGATCCTGCAGGACTCTCCGACGCACTGACTCGCATCGGCAGCGCGTGCCCCGGCGCGCAGGTCGTGGTGGATCTGCAGGGGGCGAAGATGCGAGTCGAACTCCCCGAGTCGCGCGACATTACCGCCGGACAGGTGCTCCGCTTCTCGATCTCGGACCGCGGCGACGTGCAGGTGCCGCACGAGGAGTTCTTCCGCCAGGCGAGGGTCGGCGATACGTTGAGCGTCGATGACGGGCGTCTGCGATTCGACGTCCTGCGCACGGAACTGGAGGCCCTCGAGGGCCGCTCGCTGTCCGCCGGGCGGCTGCTCCCACGGAAGGGCGTCAACCTCGAGCAGCATCCCGTCCGGCTGGAGGGCTTGACCGCCCGGGACGCCGACATGTGTCGCGTGGCGGCGCGTCACCACGTATCCGCCCTGGCGTTCTCGTTCATGGCGGACGGGACTGAAGCGGCCTGGCTCCGAGTGATCTCACCCGGCTGCCGGGTAATCGGAAAGGTCGAACGCGCCGAGGCGACGGCGCGGTTCGACGAGATTGCCGCTCGCGTGGATGCCGCCTGGGTTTGCCGGGGGGACCTCGGGGCTCAGATCGGCCTCGAAGCGCTCGCGCGATTCGTCGGCGCTCTCGACCCTCCTCGCTACCGGATCCCCATGCTGATGGCCGGGCAGGTCCTCGAACATCTCACGGACCACGCGGACGCCACGCGCACGGAGGTCTGCCATCTCTTCGACCTGGTCGCCCGCGGATTCGCCGGAATCGTGTTGTCCGACGAGACCGCGATAGGGCGCGACCCGGTTCACGCGGTGGCAACGGCCGCTACCCTGCTCGCCGCCTTCCGCAGCTGACGCGCCTTCCACAACTTGAAGACCGCCGGGTAGACGAGCAGCTCGAGGATGAAGGAGGTTACGAGCCCCCCGATCATCGGCGCGGCAATCCGCTTCATCACATCCGCGCCGGCCGAGGTGGACCACATGATCGGCAGCAGGCCCATGAAGGCCGCCGCCACGGTCATCATCTTGGGCCGGGCCCGCTTGACGGCCCCGTGCAGGATGGCGTCGTCGAGCCCGCCTGGCGCCTGCAGCAGCCCGTCCTTCCGATACTGCTCGTACGAGAGGTCCAGGAACAGCAGCATGAAGACGCCCGTTTCGGCGTCGAGACCGAGCAGCGCGATCATCCCGACCCAGGCGGCAATCGAGACGTTGTAGCCCAACAGGTAGAAGAGCCACACCGCACCGATCGCCGAGAACGGCACCGCGGTCATGACGAGCATCGTCTTGAACGTCGATCGCGTGTTCGCGTAGAGGAGCACGAAGATGAGCGCCAGCGTGATCGGGACGATCACCTTCAGGCGCTCGCGCACGCGGATCATGTTCTCGTACTGGCCGCTCCACTGGAGCACGTAGCCGGGCGGCAGTCGGAGGTGGCTCCGGATCACCTGCTTGGCCTCCTCCACGTAGCCCCCCACGTCGCGGCCGGTGATGTCGACGTAGACGTACCCGGCCATGAACCCGTTCTCGTCGCGGATCATCGACGGACCGTCCACCAGCTGGATGTCGGCGAGCTGGCCCAGGGGGATCTGCGCCCCGCCCGGCGCCGGGACCAGGACGCGCTGCAGGCGCCCGATGTCGTCCCGCAGTTCCCGCGGATAGCGGAGATTGACCGGGTACCGTTCACGCCCCTCGACCGTCGTGGTGATGTTCTCGCCCCCGACGGCGCTCACGATCACCGACTGGACCTGTTCGATCGTCAGGCCGTACCTGGCCAGCTGGTCGCGCCGCGGCGTGAAGTCCACGAAGTGGCCGCCGGTCACCCGCTCCGCGAAGACGCTTCTCGTGCCGGGAACGGGCTGGATCAGCCGTTCGATCTCCTCGCCGATCCGCTGAATCTCCGCCAGGTCGGAGCCGAACACCTTGACCCCGACCGGCGTCCGGACCCCCGTGGTCAGCATGTCGATCCTCGCCTTGATCGGCATGGTCCAGGCGTTGGTCTGCCCGGGGATCTGCAGCGCGCGGTCCATTTCGTCGATCAGCGCCTCGTAGCTGATGCGGTCCCTCCACACCGTGCGCGCCCACATCTTGAACAGCTCCGGCAGGCGCATCGACGAATACCAGCGCTCGACCGGCCGCCACTCGGACTCGTCTTTCAGGACCACCGTCGTCTCCATCATCGAGAATGGCGCCGGATCGGTGGACGTCTCCGCGCGCCCCGCCTTCCCCATCACCCGTTCGACCTCGGGAAACGACTTGAGCACCCGGTCCTGGGTCTGGAGCAGCGCCTCGGCCTGCGCCACGGACACCCCCGGCAGCGTTGTCGGCATGTAGAGAATCGAGCCCTCGTTGAGCGACGGCATGAACTCCGAACCGAGCCGCTGGTAGGCGGGGATGGTCGCGAGCACGGCAACGACCGCCAGCAGGATGACGGTCTTCGGGAACCGCAGCACGACGCGGCAGGCCGGATCGTAGACGGTGAAGATGATGCGGCTGATGGGATGACGCTCCTCCGAATGGTAGGTGCCGACGAAGATCTTCGTGAGCGCCCAGGAGACAACGCGCGGCCGGAACGCGAACGGGTCCATGCGCGTGAAGAGCATCCGCATCGCCGGGTCGAGGGTGATCGCCAGCACGGCGGCGATGGCCATGGTGAGGTTCTTCGAGTAGGCCAGCGGCTTGAAGAGCCGGCCTTCCTGGTCGACCAGCACGAAGACCGGAAGGAACGCGACCGCGATGACCAGGAGCGAGAAGAACACCGATGGCCCGACCTCCTTCAGGGCCTCGAGCCGCACCTCGTGGAAGTCGCCCTGGCGGCCGCCCGCCTGCCAGAGATGGAGCTTGTTGTACGCGTTCTCGACTTCGACGATCGCGCCGTCCACGAGGACGCCGATCGAGATCGCGATCCCCGCGAGCGACATGATGTTGACGGTGACGCCGAGAAAGTACATCGGAATGAAGGCGAGCAGCACCGACACCGGGATGGTGACGATCGGCACGACCGCCGAAGGGATGTGCCACAGGAACACCAGGATCACCAGCGAGACGATGACCATTTGGACGGTCAATTCGTGCCGGAGCGTCTCGATGGCGCGCTCGATCAGGTCCGATCGATCGTACGTGGTCACGATCTCGACGCCCTTCGGCAGCGAGGCTTTCAACTCGTCGAGGCGCGCCTTGACGCGGTTGATCACGTTCAACGCGTTCTCGCCGTGCCGCATGACCACGATTCCGCCCACGGTGTCGCCGAGGCCGTCGAGATCCGACACCCCGCGGCGGATCTCCGGCCCGATCTCCACGCGCCCGATGTCCCGAAGGAGCACGGGCGTTCCGCCCGGCGCCACCTTGACGACGACCTGTTCGAAGTCAGCGGGCGTCCTCGAGTAACCCCTGCCGCGCACCATGTACTCGCTGCCGGCGAACTCCATGAGCCGGCCGCCCACCTCGTTGTTGCTCCGGCGGATTGCCGCGATGACCTGGTCGAGCGGCAGGCCGTAGGCGGCCAGTTTCGTCGGGTCGACCGTGATCTGGTATTGCTTGACGAAGCCGCCGATCGACGCGACCTCCGCGACGCCGGGCACGGACTGGAGGGCGTACCGGACCGTCCAGTCCTGGTAGGACCGCAGCTGGGCGAGATCCTGCGTGCCGGACCGATCGACGAGCGCGTATTGAAACACCCAGCCGACCCCTGTCGCGTCGGGGCCGAGTTCCGTTTTGACCCCTTCCGGCAGTCGCGCCTGGATCTTCGACAGGTATTCGATCACCCGCGACCGGGCCCAATAGAGATCGGTGCCGTCTTCGAAGATCACGTAGACATAGGAGAACCCGAAGTCGGAGTACCCCCGGACGGCCTTCACCCGCGGCGCTCCGAGCAGCGCGCTCGTGATCGGGTAGGTCACCTGGTCCTCGATGATGTCGGGCGAACGGTCCCAGCGTGAGTAGATGATGACCTGGGTGTCCGACAGGTCGGGCAGCGCGTCCAGGGGGATCTCCCGAAGGACGTAGACCGCGGCCACGATGGCGGCAATCGTCCCCAGCAGGACCAGGAACCGGTTGCGCGCCGAGATCTCGATGATGCGGCGAATCATGTCAGCGTTCCTGTTGCCGCTGCGCGCCCTCGCGCGCGGCGCTCCTGAGCCTGGACTCCGAATCGAGCAGGAAGTTCGCGGATGTCGCCACCTGCTCGCCAGAGGTCAGCCCCGATCGGACGACCGCCTGCCCGTCCGTTCGCAAGGCGACGGAGACCTCGCGCGCGGCGAATCGCCCCGGGGCCGACTGGACGAACACCAGCTGGCGCGTGCCCGAATCGAGGACCGCGGAGTCGGGGATGACGATGCCGGCCGCCGTTTCGGCACCGAGCTCCACGGTGAGGAACATCCCCGGCCGGAGAACGCCCCCCGGGTTCGGGAGCGCGAGCCTGACCTTGAGTGTCCGCGTCTCGGTGTCGAGCGTCGGATAGACGAAATCGACCCGGCCGTCGAGCGTGACGGCCGAATCGTAGGGGAGCGTCACGCGCGCCCTTCGCCCCGGTTGCACCGCCCGCGCCTCGGCCTCGAACACCTGGGCGATCACCCACACCTGCGACAGGTCCGTCACCGTCAGGAGGTCCATCCCGGGCTCGATCCGCTGGCCCGCCACCACGTTCTTGCCCGTGACGAATCCGGCGAACGGCGCCTTGAACGTGATCGTGCGCTGCGCCGCGCCGGACTCATCGAGCCTTTGGAGAAACTCCGCCGGCACGTCGAACAGCTCGAGCCGCCGGCGCGCGGCGGTCGCGAGCTCGGCCCCTCCGCGCTGGACCTCGGGCAAGGACGATTTCTGGAATTCGGCCGCGCTCTGGCGCGCCCTCAGGTACTCCTCCTGGCTGGCCAGAAGTTCCGGCGAGTAGAGCTCGAACAGCGGGTCGCCCGCGTGGACCACTTCGCCGGTCGCATTCACGTAGAGCTTCTCCACGAAACCCGCCACCTTGGTCGTCACCTGCCGCACCCGCGTCTCGTCGATCGCCACGGTGCCGACCGCACGAATCGTCCTGGTTACGCTGCCCCTCGTCGCCTCCACCGTGCGGATGCCCGCGAGGCGCGCGCGGTCTGCCCCGAGATCCATGACCGGCGGCACCCTGTCGCCGGCCGGACGCGGCTGACTGGAAGGCGAGGCCGCCTGGGTGGCGGCGCCTCCGGCGGTGTTCCCCGCCGGGATCGGGACCAGGCGCATCCCGCAGATCGGGCAGTCGCCCGGCTTGTCGGACACGACTTCCGGGTGCATCGGGCAGTGATACAACGGCTTGGGCGCGGCGGCCTTCTGCGCGCCGGGCTCTCCCCCGCCAACGGCACTGCAGCCACCGGCGGCGGCGCCAACGGCCACCGTCGCGACACCCATCGCCACGAGCATCCACGCCGCGCGTCGGGAGACTCCTCGAGGGCGAATACCGGGGATCCTGATCATGACCGTGGCTCCTTTGATGGTTTCGGCTCCTTGGCGGCGCCGTGTCCCCAGTCGCCGTGCTCAGCCGGGTTGACGAGCACGTCGAGCTGGGCGCGGGCGATGTAGCGATTCGCCTCGCGGCGGGCCAGTTCGACGCGGATCTCGGTCCACCGGCGGAACTCGTCGAGCACGGACGCGAAGTCGCCGCGACCGCCGAGGTAGCTGGCGCGCGTGGCATCGAGCGCGGCGGACGACTGAGGCAGGAGGCCCGAGCGGTAGCGGACGATCTGATTCTCGGTCCGCTCGATCTCGACGACGAGCCGGGCCGCCTCTGCCCGCGTGCCGGCCGCGGTATCCTCCAGATCCTGTCGCGCCGCTTCCACCTCGCTTTCCGAGGCCGCGACCAGCGGCAGTTGCCTCCGGCTCTTCCGCCAGGGCCACTCCACGCCCAGCGTGAAGGAGACCACGCGGTCGGTCCCCCCCTGCCAGAAGAACGACCCGCCGACGGTCAGATTCGGCCGAAGATCCTCCCTCGCCACGTCCAGCCGGCGCGTCGCGGCCGCCACATCGGCCTTCCGGACCGAGACCTCCGGGCCAAGGCTCGCGGCCACGTCCGGAAGTTCGCTCAAGGCCCCGGTGAGCGGCGGCGGCTCGGGCAGCTCCCGGACCTCCCCGAGCGGCGTGTCGGGGGCCTGGTTGAGCAGCCGATTGATCGCCACGACGATCGTCGCGCGGTCGGCCTCGAGGTCCCTTGCGCGCTCGGACAACCGGGTGCGCTCGAGCTGCGCGCGAAGCACGGTCGCCTGGTCGGTCCCGCCGGACGCATAGCGCACCATCGCCGTCTCGCTCAGCAGGCGGGCCATCTCCTGGGAATCACCGAGAATGGCCCGCTCGCGATCGACGGCGTAGAGGCGGCTGTACTCGGTCCGCACGGCCATGGTGAGGTCGCAGGCGGTGGCGTCGGTCTCGGCATGCCGCACGTCGATCTCGGCCGTCGCCGCGGCCCGCCGCGCCGACTTGCGCCCCTTGGTCAGCAGGGGCTGTCGGATCGTGGCCCCGATCATCGACATCGGGTCGGACCCGAGCGTCCATTGCGGAAAGCCACCATCCTTGATCTCGAATTCGACCATCGGGTCGGGCAGGGCATCCGCGGCAGGGGCCGCGGCTTGCGCCGCAGCCAATCGCGCGCGCCGGGCGGCAACCGAGGGCGCATTGGCGAGCGCGCGGGCTACGAGTTCCTCGACCGGCGGAGCGACGCTTGCGCTCGCCGCCCTCGTGCCCGACGACCGGGCGTCGTCGGCAGCCGCTGCCTGAAGATGACCGGCCAGCAGGGCCGCACATGCACTGCCGGCCAGGATGAGACACCGCGACAGCGCGGACGAATGGAGCACCACAAATCCTCCTGCGGACGGATCGGCTCGAACACGAACTGGGGGTTACGCGACAGACACGTCTGGCGTCACACAGAACGCGCGAGGCAGGGGATCAGCAGCGGAAACCCGCGCCGGTCAAGCGCGGAGGACTGCCGCCCGGACCGACCGGGACGGTGAAGACCGAAGAGCAGGCGGTAGCCGTCAGTGGGGGTGCGCCGAGTGGGAGTTCGGCGGCCTGGCCGTCGGTGACGAGATCGTCGGATGGCGAGGCTGGCGTCGCCGCGACAGCGACGGGCGGCGCCGGTTCGGGGGCAGCCTGACAACCGCAATGGCCGATGACGTTTCCCCCGGCTCCGGTCTCGTGCCTCATGCAGCACTGATGGGCTCCGCCCGGGCCGGCGGCGCACGCGGGCGCCGCGACGGCCTGGACGCCGCTCAACTGCACCAGGAGCGCGAGAGTCAGGAGGAGACGCACCGCCATCATCTTCGCTGAAAGGGGCCAGGAAAGGCAAGCGGTCCGCCGTCCCCTACCCCCGGGGCCCGTCTGGCCGCGGTCGCGACCCACGCGGGCAACTCCGTCAAATCGTTCAAGCGGGCGGCCGCGCGCGAGAAGTCCTGGCCGGCCGTCGAACGGCACGGCACGACAACGCAAGGGACGCCCGCAGCCGACGCCGCCGAGAGACCATTGAACGAATCCTCGACGACGAGGCACGCGTCGCGTGGCAACCCGAGGCGACGAACCGCCTCGACGAAGATGTCTGGCGCGGGTTTGCCACGTTCGATATCGTGGCCCGACACCGTGAACTCGAACACGTCGGACAAGCCGAGCCCAGCCAGAGTGGCGACGATAATCGGAGGCGCCGACGACGAAGCCAGCGCAAGCCGCAGGCCCGCGGCGCGGAGCGTGTGCAGCACCTCGGGCACGCCGGTCATCGGCTCGAGCGGCCGGTCCAGCACCCTCACGACCCGCCCGACCCACGCGTCGGCAAGCTCGCCCTCGTCCGCGCCGAGGTCGTACCGGGCCCGCAATGCCCGGAAGACGTCGCGGTCCGTGCACCCGTAGAAGTTCTCCTCGAGGTCCGGCGAGTAGTCGATGCCGTGCTCGGCGAGCAGCGCACGCGTCGCCTCGAGGTGAATCGGTTCGGAGTCGATCAGCACGCCGTCCATGTCGAAGATCACGGCGGCCAGGGAGAACGATGACGACACGTAGGCTCCTCGCGGTCTCTTTCTTCCTTCTATCTTCTGGATTCTGGATTCTGGATTCTAGATTCTGATTCCCGTTTCCTCCCCGGCTCCCACCCGGCGCCGAACCGCGTGCCGACCATCAGCTCGAGCGCCGCTCCATAATTGCGCACGCCGCCTTCCACGCGGTTCGCCCGCAGGTACCGATCGTACACCCACCACACGGGTCGCTGAAGCCAAGGCCAGCCCCGGGCCGCGCGCAGTTGGATCGCCTGGATGTCCTGCCGCGGCCCAGGTGCGATGGTCCGCGCAATCACGTTCCTCTCGGGCCCCGGCATCGCGCCGAGCAAGTACATGAGGAGCACCACGTCGCCGCTGTACTCGGCGGCTGGCGGTCCCTGAAGACAGACGAGCCAGCCGACGAAGTTCGCCTCCGCCTCTCCCGCATACCCGGCCAGGTGGGCCCACTCGTGGGCGGCAACGAACGGCCGTTCGAGCGGCAGTTGCGATTGATCGACGACGACCTCGAGGGCGAACGGGTTGGTCATGCCCGACACGCCGGCGCGCTCGAAGTAGACAGTCAGCACCGACCATTTGGGGATGCCGGGGACGGCTGGCTGGACGTCCGCCAGCTCGCGCTGCACCCGTTCGTAGCTCGGGCCGATCATCGCGGGCAAGGCCTCCCAGGCGGGCCAGCCGTCGGCGTGCGCCCTGGCATGCAACGCGTTGACCCGCTCGACGACCCGCCGCGCGAGGTCGGCGATGGAGGCGGGAGTCACCCGGGCCCGGTCGAAGTCCAGGCGCGTCCGCAACGGTTCCCGCCGGTAGTTCAGGCCCCACATCGCCGAGAAAAGCACGTAGGCGGTCGCGGCCGTGGTCGCCAGAACGAAGGCGGCGTGAGCCAGCCTCCGCCCGGAACTCAGTTTCCTGGTCGCAAGGAACCACCGCCTGCCGGCCACGACGGCTGCGATGACGGCGACGGCGATGAGCACGTCGGTCACTGCGACGGGACTCGCGTTCGACCAGGGGGTGAGGTGGCGCTGCAGCGCGAGGTACACGCCGCGAGAGTAGGCGGCCTCGATCCAATGCGCGGGGAGCGGCACAAACGCGACGGCCAGCGCCAGGACGATCGGACCGAGACAAAGGATCCGCAGCATGACAGCAGGCCAGCCCGGGTGGCCGGCCGACTACGTGCGATTGAGGAGCCGGGAAAACGCGGCTCCCATCGCGGTCTCGACCGCCGGCGTCCTGGCCGCGGGCGCTGTTGGGGCGGGCTTGCTCCGGCGCGCCGGCTTCGCGGCGCTGCGCGCGGCCTCGCGCGGCAGGCGGGGTGCCTGCGCTCGCGGGGCAGCTGCCGGCTGCGGCTTCTTCTCGAAGCGCATCGTCAACGCGATCCGCTTGCGCTCGAGGTCCACCTCGAGGACCTTCACCCGCACGATGTCGCCGGCCTTCACCACTTCGTGCGGGTCCTTGACGAACCGGTCCGCGAGCCTGGACACGTGCACGAGGCCGTCCTGGTGCACGCCGATGTCCACGAAGGCGCCGAAGGTCGCCACGTTCGTCACGGCGCCTTCGAGGATCATGCCCGGCTGGAGATCGGCGAGGTCGTCGAGGCCTTCCTTGAAGGTCGCGACCCGGAACGGCGGGCGCGGGTCCTGCCCGGGCGCCCGGAGCTCCGAGAGGATATCATTGACCGTCGGCAGGCCAACCACGTCATCGACAAACGCCTCCGGCGAGATCGCCTGCAGCGCCTCGTCGCTCCCGATCAGTTCGATCGTCGGGCGCCCGACCGATTCGGCCATGCGTTCGACCAGGGGGAACGACTCGGGGTGGATGCGCGTCGTGTCGAGCACATGATCCCCGCCGTGGACGCGGAGGAACCCGGCCGCCTGCTCGAACACGCGCTCGCTCACCCCGGGCACGCGTTTCAACTCCTCGCGGCTCTTGAAGGAACCGACCGTCGCCCGGACGGCGACGATATTGTCGGCGAGCCGGTGATTCAAGCCTGCGACGCGACCGAGCATCGCCGCGCTTCCGGTGTTGAGATCGACGCCGACCTCGCAGACGCAGTCTTCGATCGCCGCGACCAGCGCGCGCGACAGGTGCGCCTGGTTGACATCGTGCTGGAACTGCCCCACGCCGATCGTCCGCGGCTCGATCTTGACCAGCTCCGCCAGAGGGTCCTGCAGCCGGTGGGCCACGCTGACCGCCGCGCGCAGCGGCACGTCCAGCTCCGAGAGCTCGCGCGCCGCGAGCCGGGACGATGCGAACGCCGACGCGCCGGCTTCGGAGACGATGACCTTGTTGAACTTCACGTCCGGCCTGCGCTTCGCGACGTCTGACAACAGCCGGTCGGTCTCGCGCGATCCCGTCCCGTTGCCGATGCCCACCAGTTCGACATGGTGCCGGGCCATCAGGTCCGCGAGCGTCTCGACCGACGCATCCCATTCGTTCTTCGGCTGGTGTGGGAACATCGTCGCCGACTCGAGAACCGCTCCCGCCGGGTCGACCACGGTCACCTTGACGCCCGTACGGAGCCCGGGATCGATGCCCATCACTGTCCGCAGGCCGGCCGGCGCCGCCATCAGGAGGTCGCGGAGGCTCCGCGCATAGCTCTGAATCGCCTCGCGTTCGGCCTGCTCGCGCAGCGCGCCCTCGATCTCGACCTGCACGTAGGGGAACACCTTCATCTTCCAGGCGCGGCGCACCGCGTCGAGCAGCCACCCATCCGCCGGACGGCCCTCGTTGCGGATCCCGAAATGAGCGGCGATCATCTGCTCCGGGACACTGGGCGGCTCCCGCACGGGTTCGGCAGGGCTGGCCGCGGCCGCGCCGTCTGTCGCCTCGCCGTCCAGGCCCTCGGCCGGCTCCGTGACCGGGATTGCCGCCACCGCCGGCGCGGGCGCGCCGGGAGGCGGAGGCAGCGCCAGCGACAGGCGCAGCACGCATTCCTTCCGGCCGCGGAACAAGGCGAGGATGCGGTGCGACGGCAGGGAGCGCGCGGGCTCGCTGAAGGCGAAGTACTCCGCCAACTTCTCGCCCTTCTCCTGGCGGCCTTCGACGACCCTCGCCTGCAGCACCGCGTGGGCCATGACGTGCTGGCGGAGCGACTCGAGCAGGCGCGGTTCGTCCGAGAAGCGTTCGAGCAGGATCCAGCGCGCGCCGTCGAGCGCGGCCGCGCGGTCGGCCACGCCCTTCTCGACGTTGACGAACCGCTCCCCTTCTACATCCGGCGAGAGCGTGGGGTTGGACAGCAGCACGTCGGCCAACGGCTCGAGACCGGCCTCGCGCGCCTGGTTGGCGCGGCTGCGGCGCTTCTGCTTGAAGGGCAGATACAGGTCCTCGAGGCGCGCACGCGTCTCGGCGGTCGCCACCACCGTCTGCAGTTCCGGGGTGAGACGGCCCTGCTCGCTGATCGCCTTCAGGATGAACGCGCGACGCTCGTCGAGTTCCCTCACGTGCTGGAGCCGATCCTCCACGGCGCGGAGATGCGCGAGACCCAGCCCGCCGGTCGCCTCTTTCCGATACCGGGCGAGGAACGGCACAGTCGCTCCTTCGCTCAACAGGCGCAGGACGGCTTCGATCTGCTCTTCCCCGACGCCAAGCTCACCGGCTATCCGACGGACGGTCGTCTCCATAGCACTGCAACCCTCGACACACGACCTCATATCCTAACAAACTTCGCCGGACACGATTCGCGAATTTCACCCGAGGCGGTTCCGCACGAGGAGAAAGTACGCCACCAGCAGCGCGGCCATGACGTACGACAGCCAGTGCACCTCGCGCCGGCGTCCGCCGAGGAGCTTGACGATCGGGTAGGCCACGAATCCCAGTGCCAGCCCGTCAGCGATCGACGACGACAGCGGAATGCCGGCGATCGTCAGGAAGACCGGCACGGCCTCCGACGCGTCGTCCCACTCGATCCGGCGTGCGCTCCGCATCATCATCGAGCCCACCAGGACCAGCGCCGGGGCCGTGATGGGCGGATAGCTCGCGATCATCTTCACGAGCGGCCCGACCAGGAGCGCCAGCAGGAAGAGGATGCCCGTGACGACCGCCGTCAAGCCCGTTCGACCTCCAGCCGCCACGCCCGCCGCGCTCTCGATGTAGCAGGTGATCGTGCTCGTCCCGAAGCAGGCACCGGCCGTGATGCCCGTCGCGTCCACGAGCAGCGCCCGGTTCGCCCGGGGCAGCCGGTTGTCCTGCATGAGCCCGGCCTGCTCGGCGACGCCGACCAGGGTCCCGACGGTGTCGAACATGCCCATGAAGAGAAAGACGATGACGAACGGCAGGAGCGCCGGGTCCAGCGCGCGCCCGATGTCCATGGCAAACGCCGCGCGACCGTGCAGCACCGGAAACCCGACCAGGCCGGAGTAGCGGATCTTGCCCATGGCGAGGGCGAGCAGGGCCGACCCCAGGATCCCCCAGAGCAGCGCTCCGCGCACCCGCCGCGCCAGCAGGACGCTGGCGCCGACGAGCCCCCCGCCGAACACGACGATGTCGGACGACCCGAGCTGGTTCGTGAGGCCGACCAGCGTCCCGGGCTTGCCGACGATCAGCCCGGCGTGCTGGAGCCCGATCGACGCGATGAACAGGCCGATGCCGACGGCGATGCCGTTGCGCATGCTCGGACTGATCGCGTCGATCACGGCCTCGCGGACACGCAGCATCGTCAGGAGGATGAACGCGACGCCCGAGAGGAAGACCATCCCGAGCGCGGTCTGCCACGGATCCGGGACCCCGAGCGCGCCCAACGCCATGACGACGGTCACGAAGAAGAAGTTCTCGCCCATCCCCGGCGCGAGCGCGACCGGGTAGTCGGCTATCAACCCCATCAGCACGGAGGCCAACGCCGCTCCGAGACACGTGGCGAGAAGTACGGCCCCCAGGTCCATGCCGGTCGGCCGACCGGAAAGGTCGGTCGTGAGCACCGCGGGCTGCACGAAGATGATGTAGGCCATCGTGAGGAACGTGGTGAGGCCGGCCATGACTTCCGTGCGGACGTCCGTCCCGCGCGCCGTCAGCTGGAAATAGCGATTGAGCACGGTCCATCCTCCCTCTCGGTCGCGCCCCGGCACCGTCGGATGTCCCCGGCCGACACGCGACGGCGCGACGGTAGCGGAGAGCCCGCGAATCTGTCAAGGCAAGCGCGCCTAACCTGCTGCGTGATTGGCGTTTTCCCTTTGCGCACCCACCTCGTTCTGGTAACCTAGCGGAGAGTGCACAATCCTCCTGCCAGCTTGTTGGGCGCCACGAGCAGATCGAACCCTCCCGATCATCCGCTCCCACGCAGACGTGACAGCCTGAGCAGCTAGAGTTGAGCCTCATCACGATGATTCGTTTCAACAGCACGACCGGCGCCGCATCCCGGCGGCCGGCCACTCCCGTCACCGAGACAAGGAGCGAGACACATGGGTCGGAAGTTGTACGTCGGGAACCTGCCCTACCAGATTGGTGAGGCGGAACTGCAGGAGCTGTTCGGCCAGGCGGGCACGGTCGAATCGGTGCGCGTGATGCGCGACATGGCCACGGGGCGGGCGCGCGGCTTCGCGTTCGTCGAGATGGCGACCGATGAAGAAGCGCAGCGGGCAGCGACGCAGTTCAACGAGTATTCCCTCGGCGGGCGCAACCTGACGGTGAACGAGGCCCGGCCCAAGCCCGAACGCTCGGGCGGCTTCGGCGGAGGCGACGGCGGTCGAGGCGGATTTGGTGGCGGCGGTGGCGGCGGCCGAGGCGGCCGGCGCGAACCCCGCTGGTAGGAGCCGGTTCTTACGTCCGACGACCGGGAATCGCACATCCGGGGGCGCGCGCTGCGCGTCCCCGACTTCCCCACCCGCTCCATCACGGACATTCAGAGGTAGGTTGTGAAGACTCGAATTGCCTTTGCCCTGATCGCGGTCGCTCTCGTGGCCGCCTGCAAGAAAGCCCCGGCCGACGCACCCAAGCCGACCGTCTCGACCCCGACCGGAGCCGCCGGCGCCGCGCCGGCGCCCGGGGCCATCAAGCCCGTGCCGGCCCAGCTGCCCGATGTCATCGCCCGCGTCAACGGGACCGCGATCGATCGCGGGGAGTTCGAGCGCGCCGTGAAGAGCCTCGAAGGCCAGGCCGGCGGCCCGGTGCCGCCCGACCGCCGCGACGGAATCTATCGCCAGCTGGTCGATCAGCTCGTCGCGCTCAAGCTCCTGTCGCAGGAATCGGTGGTGAGGAAAGTCACGGTGCCCGACACCGAAATCGACAGCCGCCTGGCGCAGGTGAAGGGACAGTTCCCCAACGAACAGGCGTTCACGGCTGCGCTCGCCGAGCGGCAGATGACGCCGGACAAGCTGAAGTCCGAAATCAAGCAGCAGATGCAGGCGATGAAGCTCGTCGAGACCGAGATCGGGCCGACGGTCACGGTCACCGACGCCGACGTCACCGGCTTCTACACGAAGAACCCCGAGAAATTCCAGGAACCCGAGGCGGTGCACGTGGCGCACATCCTCATTCGGACGCCCGAGAACGCCGACGACGCCGCGAAAAAGAAGGCCCGGACCGAGGCGCAGAGCGTGCTCGCGCAAGTCAGGAAGGGCGGCGACTTTGCCGCGCTCGCCAAGCAGTACTCGCAGGATCCGGGAAGCGCGGCGAACGGCGGCGACATGGGCTTCGTGCCCCGCGGGCAGACCGTCCCCGTGTTCGAACAGGCGGCGTTCGCGCTGAAGCCCGGGCAGCTCAGCGGCGTCGTCGAATCGCCGTTCGGCTTCCACCTCATCAAGATGATCGCCCACCGTGACGCACGCACGGTGCCCCTGCAGGAAGTGAAGCCGCAGGTCGAGCAGTTCCTCAAGCAGCAGCAGATGCAGGAGAAGACGGCGGCCTACGTCGAGAAGCTCAAGGCCAAGGGCAAGGTTGAGATCCTGATTTAGCGGCTTGGGGCCGGGGGCGCGGCTACAACGGCTCGAAGCGTGCCGTAAAGTGCCGGAGGACCGTCGGGGCCGAGACGATGCGGTATCCGCGCAACCCTTCTTTCAGGCGCGCCACTTCGATCACGCCTTCCGCGACATAGTCGATGTGCGACTGTGTGTAGACCCGGCGCGGAATCGCCAGGCGGACCAGGTCCATGGCGCCCGGCGTCTCCGTGCCGTCCGGGTGCAGGCCGAACATGACGGTCCCGATCTCGACGCCGCGTATGCCGGCCTCCACGTAGAGCGCATTCGCGACCGCGATGCCCGGATACTGGAGCGGCGGGATGTGCGGCAGCAGCGCCCGCGCGTCGAGGTAGATCGCGTGGCCGCCGGACGGCCGAATCGTCGGCACACCGGCCGCCGCGAGCTTGTCACCGAGATACTCCGTGGAACGGATCCGGTAGCGAAGGTACGGCTCTTCCACCACTTCCTCGAGGCCCGTGGCGATCGCCTCGAGGTCGTAGCCCGCCAGGCCGCCGTACGTCGGGAACCCCTCGGTCAGGATCAGCAGGTTCCGCGCGGTTTCCGCCCACTGGTCATCATTCATCGCCAGGAAGCCGCCGATGTTCGCCAGCCCGTCCTTCTTGGCCGACATGGTGCAGCCGTCGGCCAGCGAGAACATCTCCTGTGCGATGGCCTTCGGCGTACGGTCCTGCTGCCCCGCCTCCCTCAGCTTGATGAAGTAGGCGTTCTCCGCGAACCGGCACGCGTCCAGGAACAGCGGCTTGCGGTACTTGTCGCACAGCCCGCGCACGCCGCGGAGGTTCTCGAGAGAGACCGGTTGGCCGCCACCCGAATTGTTGGTGACCGTCACCATGACCAGCGGGACTCGTTCGCCGTCCTCGCGCAACGTCTTCTCGAGCGACAGCAGGTCCATGTTGCCCTTGAACGGATGCACCAGCGCCGGCACACGCCCCTCGGCGATCACCAGGTCGCGCGCCTCGCACTCCTCGACCTCGATGTTCGCGCGCGTGGTGTCGAAGTGGTTGTTGTTCGGCACCACCTGGCCCGGCTCCAGCACGGTGTGAAAGAGGATCCGCTCGGCCGCACGTCCCTGGTGGGTCGGGATCACGTGTCGAAATCCGGTCAGGTCCCGGACGACGGATTCGAACCGGTAGAACGACCGACTTCCAGCGTACGACTCGTCGCCCTGCATCAGGGCGCCCCACTGAGCCGACGACATGGCGCCGGTGCCCGAGTCGGTGAGCAGGTCGATCAGGACGTCCTCGGCGCGCAGGCGGAAGACGTTGTACCCGGCCTCGCGGAGGGCGGTCTCGCGCTCCTCGCGCCGGGTGAACTTGACCGATTCGACGGATTTGATCCGGAAGGGCTCGATGATCGTGCGGAAGTTCATAAGTGTGCCTGACGCCGTGCGGAAGATGGTCGTGTGAATCGGGGCTAAAGTCAACCGCCGCCTGCGCGCGGGCCCTATCGCAGCACGCGCTTCAGCGCCTGCAGCACGTTTGCGAGCGGGTCTCCGGTCTGCCCGAGCAGGAGTTCGAGCAGGGGCGCTCCGCCGCTTCCGTCCTCCGCTTCGGCGACCGCCCGCCCGGCCCGCCTCCGCTCCACGGCGAGCGTGAGCGGCAGCGCGGGGTCCGGCCCGGCGGCCGCCTTCTCCAGCCCGCGGCGCACATCGGCGGCGATCTTCTTCACCTGGTCGGCATCGAGAATCGCCAGAGGCGTCCGGCAGAAGCTGCACACGCCGTCCTTCTCCACCTCCACCGGCGCCCCGCAATTCGCGCAGTTGATTTGCCGGATGTGCCGCCGCAGTTCGGCGATCTCGGCCTCGCCGAGCGGGCGCACGACGTCCTTGGCGCGCAGGAACTGGAAGTACGTCACGAAGCGGCCGTGACCTCGCGGACAGCGGTGATACCAGAACTTCGTGTTGAGTTGCTGGTCGTGGGTTTCGAGCAGGCGACACTGGCACCGCCCGCAGACCATCCGGGGACCGAGCGCACGGCGTGCCGCGGCGTGGTCATCGGCTAGGTCGGCCAGCAGCTGAAGCGTCGCCGCCGGCGTCAACTGCAGAAGCTCCTGGTTGTCGAACCAGATCGCGCAGCACTGATGACACACGTCGATCACGATGGATCGGCCGTAGTGCCCCTCGCTGGCGTGCTCCTGCATCGTCTGCTGGCAGTTCGGGCAATTCACAGCTCGATTGAATGCCAGAATCCCGAACCCCGTCAAGTCGATGCGCAACGCTGGAAACAGAGAACACGGAGAACGTCAGCGACCCGCGGCGCGCCAGGCGGCGCGAAGGTCGGCGGGTCCCGCGAAGCGGGCGGCGGCATCCTTCTCGAGGCACTTCAGGAGGCAGGCGGCGCCGCCGGCGGGCACCTCGGACCGCAGATCCCTCGGGTCTCGCGGTGGTCCGCCGAGCATGGCCCCGAGCAACTCGGGCAGCGTCCGCCCGCCGAACGGCACCGTCCCGGTCGCCATCTCGTAGATCAGGGCGCCGATTGTGAAGACATCCCCCCTGGCATCGGCCGCTCGTCCGCTCAGCACTTCGGGCGAGATGTACGGCATCTCGGTGCTGCCCAGCTCGCCGCCGCGCAGCGCGGCGTCGCTCAGCGACGCCAGCAACTCCTGCACCTGGCTGATGCCACCCGTGGACATCATCAGCCGCTCGCCCTCGTCGTCGGTCGTCATCCGGATGATGCTCGGGTTCAGCCCGCAGATCAGCGCGCCCCGCCGATGGACGGCCAGTGAGGCGTCGATCAACTGCGACCCCAGGGCGAATGTCCGCGGCCACGAGAGCGGCGCTTCCGCGTCCAGCAACTGCAGCAGGCTCGGCCCCTCGATCAGGTCCGTGACAACATAGAGGACGTCGTCTTCCTCGCCGAAGTCGCGCACCTGGACCACCGACGGGTGCGACACCTGGAGGCCGCGCGCCTCCTTGAGGAACCGCGCCCGCACCGCCTCCCAATCCTGACGCTGCCCCCGGTGCAGCATCCGGATCGCCACCGGCACGCCGAGCGCCCGATGCGTGCCCGCGTGAACCTGGCTGCCAAGTCGGCCCGACGCGAACACCGGTCCGACGTCGTATTTCGCGTAGAGCTCCGACATCGCCCGGCCGCTTCCCATTGTGCCGCCGGCCTGGTCCGCCGCGCCGAGCGCGCGTGCAAACGCCGTCATCGTCTGCCAGCGGTCGGCGGGGTCCTTTGCGAGCGCCTTGCCAACCGCGTCGTCGATCCAGCGCGGCAGCTCCGGCAGAATCTGGCTCGGCGCGGGAGGCGGATCGCAGAGTTGCTTGGTGATGACGCCCAGCGGGTTCGCCGACTGAAACGGCGGACGCCCCGTCAGCATCTCGAAGACCACGACACCCAGGCTGTAGATATCAGTGCGCCCGTCGAGCTCCTGCGCCTGGAGCTGTTCGGGCGACGAGTAGATCACCGTGCCCATGAACTGATCGGCGCGCGTCAGCCTGGCATCAGACCCGTCGCGGATGTTCGCGAGGCCGAAGTCGATCACCTTGTAGACTACGTCTCCCGACTCGAATCGGTGGCTCACGATGTTCGCGGGCTTCAGGTCCCGATGCACGATGTGCCCGTCGTGCGCCAATTGAAGCGCTCCGCACAGAGGTTCTACGATCTGCCGCATCCGCGCGACACCCATGGGCCCGTGCGCGCTCAACTCGTCGCGGAGGCTCGGGCCATTCAGGTACTCCATCACCAGGTACGGCTGGTCGTCGGCGGCAATCGCGAAGTCGAGGATCGTCACGATGTTCGGATGGCGCAACCGGGCGCACATGCGGCTTTCCCGCAGGAAGCGCTCCCGGAGATCGGCCGGATCGGATCCGGCCGTCCGAATCACCTTGATGGCGACGTCGTCACCGAGCAGGACTCGCCGTGCACGGTAGACTTCGCCCATCCCGCCCGACGCGAGCAGGCCGCGAATTTCATACCGACCATCGAGGATCGCGCCGGTCGTGAGCACGGCGACATTCTTACATATCTGATACAGGACAACGCGAATCGTTCACGCTCACCTGGAGCGATTCCCAACGTCATGCGGTGCTTGCCGGCCAGATTCTCCCTGTTTCCTTGGCCGTCGTGCTCTGCGAGCGATTATGGACGGTGCCGGAATGCCGTCAGGACCGCAAGACGGGGCAGCGGCCTCAACGCCGATTTCCGCGAAGAAACACCGCTGAGGGTGCGTTAGCTCATCCAAGCAACGGAGACGGCTGGGGCCGCACCCCCGCATCGGCGAGCGCGGCCAAATCGACGGATTCCCGGCGGACGCCCATTCGCGGACCACTCGTGTCGCCGTACGCCGACCGCCGTGCGATAAACAGGCACGCAACTTGTTAATGGTCGTGGCAAGGCTCTCCCGATCTTTGCGTCGACTTCCCCGCCATCTGCGTTGCGGCTGGCATCGACCGTTTGCGTCATTCGTGCGAGCCGTCCGACTGGTATCCGGAGCCCGCGGCTCCGGCCCGGGCCGGGCAAGACGGGCCCCCATCGGTCAGCGGGCCGCCGGTTGGTTCCGGCAGCCCTTTCATCAGTGTCTCGCCGACCCACTGGGGGCGGCATGTGGAGGAGCGGAACATCTATGAGGACACGGGCAGCATTATTCGTTCTGGCGGCCAGCATCGCCATGGCAGGGCCGGCGGCCGCGCAATCGAAGGCCGCAGTCATCGGATCATTACACGACGTTCGCTCGAACACCGTGGGCGACGCATGCCTGGGCTGCCACACCCCACACAATGCGAACACGGGCTCCAAGGCCTTGCTCTGGAACCGAACCTACATTCCCACGGCGGGATCCTTCACCCCGTACGACCTCACGACCAACCCCGACTTCAAGGGCGGGCCGGTGGCTCTCGGCACCGGCTCTGCCAGCAGCTTGCTCTGCATGAGCTGCCATGACGGCACGACGGCGCTGAGCGCGGTCATCGCCGGGAACATTCCCGCGGGCATGACCTTCAAGACAGGCAACGCCACGGGACTCACGGGAACCGGCGCGGGGGCCGCCCCGGGGAACGACCTGTCGAACGACCACCCGGTCGGCTTCGTTTACGACGTCTCCCTGGCGGCCATGGGCACGACGAAGCTCTACCAAAATCCCGACTCGACCGGCAAGGTCAAGCTGTTCGGAAGCGGGACGACGCGCCGTGTGGAGTGTGGCAGCTGCCACGACTCCCACAACAACGCGCTCGGCAGGTTCTTGCGTTCGACCAACGACAACAGCGCCCTGTGCCTGGCCTGCCACGTCTAGGCTGAAAACGCAGTGGGCGAACCTCCAGACAGCCCCGTCTCCCGCGGGGCTGCCTGGAGTGTCGGCTGTTTTCGTGACGCCCGCGACCCGGCGTCGCGTGTCGTCGGAATCGCCTGGCGTCGGGCCGCGACCCGGCGTCGCGTGTCGTCGGAATCGCCTGGCGTCGGGCCGCGACCCGGCATCGCGGCTCGTGACACCGGGCAGACAGGACAGAACTATGAGCTCCCGTCAGACTGCCGCCGTCGCCGGCGTTCTCCTTGCGGCCCTCACGGCCGGGTCCGCCGGCTACCTGCTGTGGGCCCGCCAGCAGCCCGCCGCAGCCTCGTCCCCAACCGTGGCGGCCGTCAACGGGACCGCCCTCACCACAGATGACCTGGAGATCCGGCTGGCAGAGGTTCTCCCGGTGGCCTCCTACCACGGGCGCGTGGAGGAGAGTCGCCTTCTGTCACTGCGACGTACGGCGCTCGATGATCTGATCCTCGATGAGCTGATCTACCAAGAGGCGTTCGGAGAGGGGCGCCGCGCGCGTGCCGCCGCCGTGGACGAGGAACTGGCCGCTGTCAAGGGACGTTTCGACAGTGCCGATGCGTTCGCAGCCAGCCTGCAAGAGAACGGCATCTCCGAAAGGGAGTTGCGGGAGCGGCTCGCCCGGACGGTGCTCGTGCGCGAAGCTCGCGAGGCTCATGCGCCGCAGGTGGTCTCTGACGCCGACGTCGAGGCCTATTATCGGAACAACGCCACGAAATTCGTACGCCCCGAACAGGTCCACCTTCTCGAAATCCTGGTCCGAGTGGACCCGGGCGATTCGAAGTCCGAGGCGTCCGCCGGGCGGAATGCCCGATCGATCCTCGCACGCCTCGAGCGGGGCCAGGCGTTCGACGCCATCGCCCGCGCCGAATCGCAGGACGAGTACCGGGTCAAGGACGGCGACATGGGCTTCGTGCACCAGGGCCGCCTCGACGCGGAATTCGAAGCTGCCGTGTCTGCCGCCGCTCCCGGCAAGTTCCACCTCGCGCGGGCGCTCTACGGTTTCCAGGTGTTCAAAGTCGTCGAACGCCAGCCCGCGGTCCAGCTGTCATTGAACGAGGCGCGGCCACTCATCCTGGAGCGCCTGCAGCGCCAGCGTCGCGAGGACGCAGAACGCCGGTGGCACAAAGCCCTGTTGAGCCAGGCCCGCGTCGAGATTCTCGACGTGAGCCTCAAGAACGCCAAGCCGGCGGAACTGCCCGAAGCTGCACTCAGATTCCGGGCGAAACCGCGTCCGGCCACGGGCGGAGGGAACGGCCAGTGACGTTCGGCTTCCCCGCTGCCCCGTCCCGGGGCCGCCGCCCTGGAGGCCCAAGCAGCACGGTCCGGCTCGGCTGCTCCGTCCTGCTGGCGCTCGCGATCGCGACCCCGCGCCCTGTGGACGCCGGCACCGTGGTCACCGTAGGCGCGAGCGCAGTCGCAGTGCGCGAAAAACCCGAAAAGCGTGCGACCTGCATCTACACGGCCCAGCCACGGACTGAGCTCGACGTACTGGGCCGCGAGGGCGACTGGTACTGGGTCGTCGTTCCTCCAGACGCCGACGGGATCAGGCGCTCGGGGTGGGTGCGCGTCGAGGCGCTCGCCGACACGAAAGCCTCACTCGTGACGGCAGGACACCTCGCGCCGGCGCTCGCGACCGAGTCGGAGCCGGCACCGGCGGTTGTCGTGGAGCTGCCTCCATCGACGAATCCAGCGCAGATACTGACTTCCGCTCCCATTCCCACGCTGGCGACTCTCGCGCCCGAGGCCGAGGCCAGGGCCGATCTAATCGCAACCGGTCCGTCCGCCGAGGCCTCGACGGGGCGGCTGTCTGCCACGACATCTTTTCCTGCTCGAACGAAGGCGTCGAGCACCGGCAAACCTGCCGCGCCAGCGGCGCCGCCGCAGCCGGTCGGCGGCGCGTCGAACGCCCATCAATCGGCGCTGGCCGGCTGGATCATCCCGCGCTCCCTCCGCGCGAGTTTTGGCGCCGGATACCAGAGCGCGAACTCCAGCCAGGACTCGAGCCAGCTCGACGAGCGGCTGGTCGGTGGCGGCGGGACGATTGCCGCAGCGTTCGCGGTCCTCGATCCGCGCATCCTCACCGTTGATTTCGCCGGTGACCTGCAGGCGAACCGCACGACCCGAGACGCGTCGCTGGTGTCGTCCCGCAACACGAACGGCCTGCGCAGCTACCGCCTCGAGTTCGGGATTCTCACTGGCCGGAGCTCCCCGCTGCGTGTGTACACCGACCGGTTCTCGTCCGACAACAACCTCGAGCCGTTCGGCAGTACGCTGGACCCCGCGCAGCGGACACGCGGAGTCCGCTCCGGCACCGGATTCTCGTGGGACATCAACGCCGGGCGCCTGCCGCGGATCCAGGTGACCGCCTCGACGTCGACGCAGACCGACGAGCAGGACTACCTGTTCGGCTATAACTCGACAAACCAGGAACAACGGGCGGAGATCCGGGCGAGCCGCGACTACATCCGCGGCCGATACGACCTCGACTTCATCCACAACAGCTTCCTCTACGAGGTACCAACTGCCGGCGTTCGCAGCGACACCGGCAACGACCTGTTTATGGGCACCGGCCGGCTGACGCCGTCCGACCGGTTGACGTTGGACTTCCACGGCCGGGCCAGCCGCTTCCGCTTCGGCAGCGGGTCGCGGCTCGACTCGGCGTCGGGTGGCGGAGCCGATGGAACGGTGCGCTACAAGTTGACGACCAACGTGGAGGCCATGGGCCGGTATTCGTTCTCGACCAACGCATTCCAGGCCATGCTGTCCGGTCAGCTGGGGGCCGGCCCCGCGGCATCGTCGACGCAACTGATGACGCAGACGCTGTTCCAGGATGGAGAAGCCCGTGTCCAGTACTCGACTCGACCGCTGACGGCCGCCGTCATCGTGAAGGGGACCTCATACGGTACGCCGCCCCTGCTGCCGGTGACGCTCGGGAGCGTGTTCACGGTGGGCGGCCTGGTGTCGGCCGAGCGCACGATGCGCGGCATCACCTTCGTCGCCGGCGGGGACGGCTCGGCCGGACCGGCCCAGTCGTCGCGCAGCGAGCGGCAGCCGTATCGTGAGGCCGGTGTCCATCTTGGCATCACGCGTGATTTCTCCGGGGGGGTGCGGCTGGCCGCCGACGGCGCCGTTCGCCGGGTCGGGCGTCTCGACTTCTACCCGGTGACGCTCGACGCCAAGTCGGTGACGCTGGGCGCCGATACGACCAGGCCGGGTTGGGCCCGGTTGCACGTGGCTGCCACGTGGTTCGACAACCTGCGCGACGTCTCGTACTCCGATGCCCATGATCGACACGTCGGCTACGCCGCGTCCGTCAGTGGTCGCCGCTATGACGTGTCGGCCGATTACAACCAGACCGACGCGAACTCACTCCTGCTGCCACCGAGCGTGCTCGGCAGCCGGCCGGAGGTCCTGATCCTGATGGTGACCCGGCCGGACCTCTTCCGCGGCCTCGTGGCGAACAACGACACCTCGCGATCCGTCGGCCTGCAACTCAGGCCGGTCGCCGGCCTGCAGATTCAGGGACGAGCCCGCTGGCAAGAGCAGAGCTACCCTGACGTTTTCGGGTACGTGATTCGCAGCGACCAGGTGTGGGCGGTGTACCAGGTGCGGGACGTGCAGCTCGAATTCGGCTGGGAGTATCTCGATTCGACATCGTCGTTCGGACACGTGCGGGACCGAAGGATCTACGTCAAGATCAGGCGCGATCTGGTGTTCTTCTAGGAGACTGGCTGTCAACCGTGTTTCGCCCACTGCTGAATCTCATCGCTCCTCGTCGCATGCCCCGGCTCTGGCTCCTGCTGGCAGCGGCGATAGTCGTTGCCGGCGCTGGCTTGCGCGCCTGGCCTGCCGCCACGGCCGACGGGCCCGTGTGGCCGCCGCCACCGGACGTGGCACGCATCAAGTACATCGGGTCGATTGCCGAGCCGCGTGACATCGGAGCGGGTCCCGGGTTGTTCGGCCGGGTCGCCTCGGCCCTGCTCGGCCGCAAGCGCCAACCGCACCTGCTCCGACCTCACGCAATGGCGACAGACAGCGTTGGCCGACTCTACGTCGCGGACACCGAGCAGAAGATGGTGCACGTGCTCGACGTCGGCCGGAAGAAGTACTCCTACCTCGACCCGGCGCCGTTCACCTCGCCGGTCGGGGTCGCCGTGGGACCGGACGACAGCGTGTGGGTGACCGACTCGGCGCGGCGACGCGTGTTCAGGTACAGCAGCGACGGCAAGCTGCGCGCGACGCTCGGCGTCGTCAAAGGCGAGGAGATCTTCCGGCGGCCGACCGGGATCGCGGTCGCTGACGACGGCCGGATCTACGTGGTGGACACGCTGGCGTGCCGCATCGAGGTGCTATCGCCCGATGGCCGGGTGGTCGCCACAATCGGGCGGCGCGGGGCCGACGAGGCAGAGTTCAACGCGCCGACCGACATTGCGATCGGCCGCAACGGTCGCTTGTTCGTGGTGGACGCGCTCAACGCGCGGCTCCAGGTCCTGGACCGCGAGGGCCACTACATTCGAGCGGTCGGTCACCGCGGCAACGGAACGGGGGACATGGACAAGCCGAAGGGCGTCGCCGTGGATTCGGACGGCCATCTCTACGTTGCCGAGGGCCTTCATGACGTGCTGCAGATCTTCTCCGAGGACGGCCGGCTCCTCCTTGTCGTAGGCCACAGCGGCATGGGCGCCGGCGAGTTCTCGCTGCCGAGCGCGGTTCACATCGACGCGGCCAACCGGGTTTACGTGGCGGACGCGCTCAACAGCCGGGTCCAGGTGTTCCAGTATGTCAGCCAGCCCGACGCTCGCTAGACCGGCCGCCCGCCCCCGACGACGTCGCGCGGTGATGTCGTGCATTCTCGTCGGGCTGCTCGGCGCCGCGACGGCGTTCGCGGGCAAGCCCGGCGATGTCATCGGGTCGAAGCACGACCTCTCGATCCGCGGCGCCTCGTCCGTGCGGGCGTCGTCGGAAACGCAGCCGTGCGTCTTCTGCCACACGCCGCACAACGCGAATCCATCGGCGCAACTGTGGAACCACCAGGCGAGCGCCGCGACCTACACGACCTACGGCAGCAGTTCGTTTCAGTCGGGAACAACCGCCGGAACGTTCAACACCTTCCCCGGGACCCTGGCTCCACAGCCGCGCGGATCGGCCAAACTGTGCCTGAGCTGCCACGATGGGACCATCGCGGTGGCGGCGACGATCAACAACGGCACAATCGCGATGACGGGCGGGCCGTTCGTGCCGGCGACGTCCAATCTCGGCACCGACCTCTCGAACGACCATCCGGTGTCGTTCGTCCGCAATGCCGCGGACACGCAGGTCGTCGACCCTCCCACAGGAGACCCCGTGCATCTGGAGACCACAACCCGATACCTCCAGTGCACGGCATGCCATGACCCGCACACCGAGAACACCGACCCGACGACGAGGAAGTTCCTGGTGAAGGTCAACCAGGGGTCGGCGGTGTGCGTGACCTGCCACAAGAACCAGGGCTCCGGCTGGTCGTGGCAATCCTCACCCCACGCCACGTCTGCCAAGAGCTATACGACGGCCAGCACCGGGGGCGTCCCCGGGCTCGGGGCCCACACCGGCTACACCACCGTGGCTGACAACGGCTGCTCGGCGTGCCACCGCTCGCACTCCGCTCCGCAGGCGCAGCGGCTTCTCAAGGCCGTCAACCAGCGTGATGTCTGCTTCCAGTGCCACGGCACCACCCCGGTCGCAGCCAAGAATCTCTCGACCGTTTTCGCCAAGACCTACGGACACCCGCTGGAGAGCTCGACGGCGACCATTGTTCACGACACGACGGAAGTGAGGGTGTCGCCGACGAACTTCGCAGGGGCCAGGCGACACGTCGATTGCGCCGACTGCCACAACCCGCACGGGGCGTCGTCGGGTCTCCACACCGCCGGAGTCAACCAGATTGCGGGCGGCGTGCTCGCCGGCGTCCCGGGCGTGGAACCCGCAGCCTACCCGGCCGCGCTGCCGCTCACAGGTCCGTACCCGCTGACCTCGGCCGCGCAGACCGGCTACAACATCGCGAACCCATCCGCCCGCGAGTACCAGATCTGCTTCAAGTGCCACTCCTCCTACGCTTACGGTTCCACGCCACCTCCGGCGCCGTCCGGAGGCCCCGGCACCGACGTGGCGGCGGAGGTGAACCCGAACAATCGGAGCTACCACCCGGTCGTCGGACCGCCGCACCTGCGGACCGCAGCGAGCAACATGCTGGCGCCGTGGAACACGACCACGGCGGCAACGCGCATGTACTGCTCGGATTGTCACGGCAACAACGACGCGACGTCGGCGTCTGTGGCGCAAGGTCCCCACGGATCGACCAGTCCCTACGTGCTGCGCTTCACCAACGCGACCTGGAGCACGACCGGCCCGACGCTCTCGGCACCGACGGGATTCTGCGTCAACTGCCACAACCCCGCGACAATCCGGAACACGAATCGTGTTCACGGGGTTGGCGAGCATGCGTCGCGGCCTTGCCAGGCCTGCCACTCGGCCACGCCCCACGGCACGTTCCGACCGGCGCTGATCGCGCTGACGACCGATCCGCAGCCGTATAACAAGGGCGCCTCCCGGCTCACCGCATTCACCCAGGCATCCACGCCCACTGGGTATTCCATGAGCAACTGCTCGACCGCGAGCGGCTGCCACTAGGTTGCCACGATGCTCAAGATCCTCATGCTCCCGCGTAGCCCTGCTGCCCGTGCGTCGGCGCTCGTCGCCGTGTGTGTCGGCCTGGCAATCGCCCCCCCATCCGCCCAAAAGGCCGCGACGGCCCCGTCGCCGTCGAAAACCCCGGTCCAGATGGTCTGGCCGCCGCCACCTGACGAGCCGCGGGTCCGCTACGTCGGGACCTACGCGAGCATCGAGGACGTGAGCGCCGAGCGCAAGGCGAGGACACTGTCGCTGAAGCAGGCGCTGCTCGGCAAAGGTAGCGTCGCCGGAGCAACCAAGACCCCGAACGGCTTCGTCAGGCCGTTCGGGGTCGCAGTGGACGGCTTCGGGCGGATCATCGTGGCCGACACCGCGCAAGCGGCGGTGTTCGTCGTGGATTCTGCGCGGCACCAGTTCATCTCGATCGGCGAGAACCTGCGCCAGCCGCTCTTCCGCGTGCCGGTCGGCGTGGCTGTCGACTCGGCCAACAACATCTACATCGGGGACAGCGGACTGAGGCAGATCCTGGTGTTCGGACCGGACCTGGTATTCCGGTCCACGATCGGCGAGCGTGGCGAACTCGAAGCGCCGGGCGGCCTGGCGATCGACGAATCGCGCCAGCGGCTCTACGCCGTGGACTCGCGCAAGCACGTGCTGAACGTCTATAACCTCTCGACCGGCAAGCTGCAGACACGCATCGGCAAACGAGGAGACGGCAACGGCGAGTTCAACTTCCCCACCGGCGTGGCCGTCGGGCCGGACGGGCGGGTGTACATCACGGACACGATGAATTACCGTGTGGCGATATTCGGCCCCGATCTCAAGTTCACGAAGAGCTTCGGCTCCCTCGGCTTGCGGCCCGGACAATTCCGCCGGCCCAAGGGCATCGCCGTCGATGCCGACAACGTCATCTACGTCGTCGATTCGGACTTCAACAATTTCCAGATGTTCAACGCGGACGGCCAGGCGCTGATGTGGGTGGGCGAGGCAGGCGAGCGTCCCGGGCAGATGCTCCTGCCGGCTGGCATTGCGATCGATCGCGCCAGCCGACGCATCTACCTGTGCGAGCAGATGAACCAGCGCGTGCAGATCTTCGAGCGCATCGGTGGCAACGGGCAGTGAACGCGAGCACCGCAGACCGTTGGCGCCGTCCCATCCGCGGTGGTCATGCGTGAGCGGCGGTGCTGCAGGCAGGAGGGGAACCGTGCGGCGTCTTGTAACTCTGTGGGTCGGGATTGTCGTCGCGGTGGGCCGTCCGGCCCTGGCCCAGCAGCCGCGTCTCTCCGGCAGCGCCCACGATTTCCAGACAGCCGGCTCGGCAGCGGATCCCTGCCGGATCTGCCACACCCCCGGGGCCTCGCCCACGACCGCCGACCCGCTATGGAGCCAGAACTCGAAATCCTACAGGGTCTTCGACCGCGAGACCAATCCCGACTTCCAGGGAGGAAGAGTGGATCTGACGGCGGGCAATCGCTCCAGTCTGCTCTGCCTTGGATGCCACGACGGCACGACCGCCGAGGACATCGATGCCGTGCCGCCTGGAGGCGCCGGGCGACCGGCCGCGCAGCGCCAGATGATTGGGCCCGATCTGAGCGCCAGTCACCCGGTCGGCTTCAGCTACGCCGTCTCGCGTGCCGCGCTCCCCGGCAAGTTCGTTCCGTGGCCCGTGGACGTCAAGCTGTTCGGCCGGGACCAGCGTCTCGAGTGCCCGACATGTCACGACATCCACCAGCCGGGAAGGGTCGGTCTGTTGAGGGTTGACCGGGCGAACGGACGCCTGTGCCTCTCGTGTCACGTCTGACCGTTCGAAACACCTCCCTCTACTTGTCGCCCCCGAACAGGCGCTTCAGACCACGTCCCAGCGCGTCGATCAGCCCGCCGACCGCCCGCTCGGTGCGCTGGCGAAGCGATCCGCCGTGGACCGGGCACATCTCTGAAGGGACGTCGTCACCCGCCTTGAAGTACTCGGTGTAGGTCGGACATTCGTCGAGCGGCCTCAGGTAGGAGATGCTGCAGAGCGTCTCCTGGCGGAGCCCGGGCGGTGGTTCGAAGGCCCTCGGCGGCGGGAGGGCGCCCGCGGCCTGTCGCATGAACTCGCTCCAGATCGGCAGCGCCAGGCGGCTGCCGAACCCGTCATCGCCAATCCGCGCAGGCCGGTCGAACCCCACCCAGACGCCGGCAACGAGCGAGCTCGAGAACCCCACGAACCAGGCGTCCTTGAAGTCGTCGGTGGTCCCGGTCTTCCCGCCGACCGCGAATCGCACGCCGGCCTGCCGGGCGCCGCTGCCGGTTCCACGCGCCACGACGTCCTCGAGCATCGACACCATCTCGAAGGCAACCTCCGCCGACAGGACGCGCTCTTGTTCCACGCCGTTCTCCAGCACGCGCCCGCCCTGGCCCGTCACGACCGATACGATGCTACGGGGTCGCACTCGCAGCCCGCCGTTCGGGAAGACCGCATATGCGAGCGTCAGGTCGAACGGCGACACGAGCCCGGTGCCGAGCGCCAGAGACGGCACGTCCGGCTGGTTCGTGAGCCCCAGCCTCGATGCGAGTTCGAGGATCGCCTTGGAGCCCACGGCTTGCTGCAGTGCGACGGCCGCGCGGTTGTTCGACTCGAGCAACGCGGCGCGCAGCGTCATCTCGTCCTGGGTCTCGAGGTGGGCGTTGCGCGGGACCCACTCCTCGCGTCCCTGAGGCGAGATGGACGAGAGCCCGCGAACTGGCGACGCCGGTGAAAGCCCGTGCGCGAGCGCGACCGCGTAGACGAACGGCTTGAACGCCGAACCGGGCTGCCGGCGGCTGCGAGTGCTGCGGTTGAACGGACTCTGGCGGAAATCGCGCCCTCCTACCATGGCGACCAGGTCGCCAGTCGCCGGGTCGAAAGCCACGAGGGCCGCTTCGAGGTCCGGTATTCCCAGGCGGCGAAGCCCGCGTTCGACGGCCTGTTCTGCCGCGTACTGCACCGGCCGCACCACGGTCGTCTGCGCCCGCCAGTCCGGCGGGTGGTCGCCGCCGAACCGATTGCGAAACTGCTGGCGAAGGTACTCGCGGAGGTAGCCCGATCGGGCGCCGGCCGGCGCCACGAACGCGCGGAACGTCGGGGCCGCCCGTTCGGCGGCCGCCGCTTCGTCGGCCGAGATCATCCGCTCTTCCACCATCCGCCGGAGCACCACCCGGCTGCGCCTGATGGCCCCCTCCGGATTCGACCACGGCGAAAGCGCGGACGGCGCGCGGATCACTCCCGCAATGACGGCCGACTCGGCCAGCGTGAGGTCGCGCGCGTGCTTGCCGTACAGCCGCTCGGCCATCGGTTCAACGCCGTAGACGCCGCCGCTCAGGTACACGCGGTTGAGATAAAGCTCGAGGATCTGATCCTTGGACAGCTGGGCTTCGAGCAGGAGGGCGAGGGCCGCCTCCTGGGCCTTCCGCCCCCACGTTCGACTGTTTGACAGAAACAGCGTGCGGGCCAGCTGCTGGGTCAACGTGCTCGCGCCTTCGACCACCTGCTGGTCGCGGACGTTGTGCCCCACCGCGCGGCCAACGCCTATGGGGTCGATGCCCAGGTGGTGGTAGAAGCGGTGGTCCTCGATGGCGACGACCGCCTGGCGAAGCGACGGTGCGATCGACGCGAGCGGCACTTCGTGGTGCTGCTCGTCCATCCGGAACCAGACCTGCCCGTCGGCCCAGCAGAAGACCGTGTCGCCCGCGCCCCTGCGCAAACCGGCAATCGCGAGCGAGTAGCGGAACGTCCAGGCGAGCCCGGCGAGGCCGGCCGCCGCCACCGCGACGACGAGCCCGAACATCACGGCCCTCATCCGGGTGACACGCCGCAGCAACGGGAGCACGGCCTATCCCGTCCCGTCCCGCCGGCGCTCCTCGATCCGGGCCCAGACGAGCGCGGCGAAGAAGATCACGACGATGAGGGAGTAACCGAGCCACTCCGGAACTTCCCACGAGATGAAGCCCGCCTGGTGCAGGTACTGCAGCAGGAGCCTGGCACCGACCCAGGCGATGATGACGAACGCGCCGTCAACGAGAGTCGGATAGCGCTCGACGACGGCCAGCAGCTGCCCGGTCACCAGGCGCATGCCGATGATACCGAGCATGCCGCCGGTCAGGACCACCCACACTTTCTGCGACATGGCGACCGCCACGACGATCGAGTCCACCGCAAAGACGATATCCGTGAGCTCGACCTTGACGACCGTGGCCCAGAGCGGCGACAGGCCGAGCCACGGGCGCGCCGGCGGAACGGAGCGGCGGCCCTCCGGGTTTGGCTCGCCGAAGAAGTGCCGAAACGGGAGGTAGAGCAGGTAAACGGCGCCGCCCAGTTTCACCAGGCCGAGGCCCATCATGTAGAGGCCGAACAGCAGCGCCAGGGACCTGAAGGCGAACGCCCCGAGAATGCCGTAGCGGAGGGCGCGCTTCTGCTGGTGCTTGGGCAGCCCGAGCACCAGGACCGCCAGCACCATGGCGTTGTCGGCGCTCAGCAGCCCCTCGAGCAGCACGAGCAGCAGGATTACGAGAAAGTCGTAGCCTTCGACCGTCACGGCCACCGTTCGTCGCGGCGCCAGCATGCCGCGAGCTTCCATTCTACCCCCCACCGCACCTTGACACGAATCATGTCAATGCCTATATTCGTTTTGTAGCAGGGTGCCGTCGCCGGAGCGCCACCCCGGTTGGCAGGGAAGCCTCGCGGTGTGCGCCCCGCGGATCGGTGCGGCCGGAGTTTCATGCGGATCACCACCGAGTTCCATTTCATCAGCAGCGCCGCGCGTCTGCTCGGCATGCACCCGCAGACGCTCAGGAAATACGAGCGGCTCGGCCTGGTGCAGCCGACGCGCACGGTGGGCAGCATGCGCGTCTACTCCGGGGAGGAGCTGGAGCGCCTGCGGCTGATCAAGCACCTCGTGGACGAACTGGGGATCAACCTAGCAGGTGTGCAGCGCCTCCTGTCGGTGGCCGAGTCGGTCGAGCGCATGCGGAAGCTGAGCGGGCACGGCACGCCGCGCGGCGACGCCCGGCGCCGTTTCGAAACCGAGATCGAACGGCTCTGCGACATCATCGGCCTCGGCCGCGAGGATGACGAAGGCTGACGTTATGGAATTCAAGGACTACTACCAGACGCTCGGCCTCGGCAAGACCGCCTCGAGCAAAGAGATCAAGCAGGCGTACCGGAAACTCGCGCGCAAGTTCCATCCCGATGTCAACCCGGGCGACAAGGTGGCCGAGTCGCGATTCAAGGAGATCAACGAAGCCTACGAAGTGCTCGGCGATCCGGAGAAGAGGAAGAAGTACGACGAACTCGGCGCGAACTGGCGGCAGTACGAGCAGGCGCAGCAGGCTGGACAGTCTCCGTTCGGCGGCGCCGGGTGGGGCGCTGGACAGCCCGGGGGCGGCATCCACACGATCAACGAGGAAGAGCTCCGCGACATGTTCGGCGGCGAGAACCCGTTCTCGGACTTCTTCCAGGCGTTCTTCGGCGGCGGCCCCGCGGGAGCGCGGCGGGGGCGGACGTCGCGGGCCTCGCGGACCCGTGCCGGGCGCGACATCGAAGAGGAGATCGAGCTGTCGCTCGAGGAGGCGATGCAAAGCGCCACGCGCCGGCTCGCCATCAAACAGGAGGGGCACACGCGCACCGTGGACGTGCGGATTCCCGCCGGAGTGAGCGACGGCTCCCGGGTGCGTGTCCCTGGCGAGGGCGAGCACGGGGCTTCCGGCGGCCGGGCCGGCGACCTCTACCTGCGCGTGCGCCTCCGCGCCGACCCGCGCTTCGAGCGGCGCGGCCGTGACCTCCACACCCAGGTGAACATCCCCGTGACCACGGCCGTCCTCGGCGGCCAGGCGGACGTGCCGACGCTCGGCGAACGTCCGCTGCGGCTCAGGATTCCGCCGACGACCCAGAACGGCCAGGTGTTTCGCCTGAAGGGCCACGGCATGCCGGCCGTGGGCAAGCCCGCCGAGCGCGGCGACCTGTACGCGACCGTCAGCGTCACGCTTCCGCGCGAGCTGACGCCCGAACAGCGGCGGCACTACGAGGACCTCGCAAAGCTCGAGTAGAAGGACGTCGTCATGGACCTGAAGAAGTTTACGGAGAAAGCGCAGGAGGCGCTGGTCGGTTCGCAACAGCTGGCGGGCCAGCTGAACCACGCCCAGGTGGATCCCGAGCACCTCCTCGTCACTCTCGTCGAACAGCCGGAGGGGGTCGTCCCCGAGGTTCTGCGGAAGATGAGCGTGGACCCGCAGACGGTGGCGGGCGCCGTGCGCGGGGTGCTGTCGCGCCGCCCGCAGGTCCGTGGTGCCGGCGACCCCGGCCTGTCCCCCCGCCTGTCGGCGATCGTCGAGATGGCGCAGGCGGAAGCCGGGCGCATGAAGGACGAGTTCGTCAGCACCGAGCACCTGTTCCTCGGCCTCGCGGCCGAGGGCGCGCGGGACGAAGCAGCCCGGGTGCTCCACCATTACGGCGTCACATCCGACCGTGTCCTCGAAGCGCTCACGCTGGTTCGCGGCAGCCAGCGCGTGACCGATCAGAACCCCGAGGGGAAGTACCAGGCCCTCGAGCGCTACGGCCGCGATCTGACAGACCTGGCGCGGAAGGCGAAGCTCGATCCCGTCATCGGGCGCGACGAGGAGATCCGCCGTGTCATCCAGGTGCTGTCGCGCCGCACCAAGAACAACCCCGTGCTCATCGGCGAGCCCGGCGTCGGGAAGACGGCCATCGTGGAAGGACTGGCGCAGCGGATCGTGCGCGGCGACGTCCCCGACGGTCTCAGGAACAAGCGGATCGTGGCGCTGGATCTCGGCGCCCTCGTGGCCGGTGCGAAGTATCGGGGCGAGTTCGAGGAACGCCTCAAGGCCGTCCTCAAGGAGATCACCGAGTCGGCCGGCCAGATTGTCCTCTTCATCGACGAACTGCACACCGTCGTGGGCGCGGGAGCCGCGGAAGGATCGATCGACGCCTCGAACATGCTGAAGCCGATGCTGGCGCGCGGCGAACTCCACACGATTGGCGCGACCACCATCGACGAGTACCGCAAGTACATCGAGAAGGACGCCGCACTCGAGCGCCGGTTCCAGCCGGTCGTCGTCGCAGAGCCGACAGTCGAGGACACGATCAGCATCCTGCGCGGATTGCGCGAGCGATACGAGATCCATCACGGCGTGACGTTCAAGGACGCGGCGCTCGTCGCCGCTGCGGTGCTCTCCCACCGCTACATCGCCGACCGTTTCCTGCCCGACAAGGCGATCGATCTCGTTGACGAGGCGGCCTCCAAGCTCCGCATGGAGATCGACTCGATGCCCGTCGAACTCGATGAGGTCGAGCGACGAATCACCCAGCTCGAGATCGAGGCGGAGGCGCTCCGCAAGGAACAGGACAAGGCCTCGGTCGAGCGTCTCGGCCGACTCGAGAAGGAGCTGGCCGACCTCAAGGAAGATCGGACGAGGCTGGCCAGCCACTGGCACCAGGAGAAGGACGCGATCCAGGACGCACGCCGTCTCAAAGAGGAGCAGGAAGGGCTGCGCCACGACGCGGACCGCGCACAGCGCGCCGGCGACTACGGGAAAGCGTCCGAGCTCCAATACGGGAGGATCCCGGATGTCGAGCGCCGAATCCAGGCCGCAGAGGCCCGCCTGGCCGACCTTCAGAAGGACCAGCGGATGCTCAAGGAGGAGGTGGACGAGGAGGACATCGCCGAGGTCGTCAGCAAGTGGACGAACATCCCGGTGACGCGGCTGATGGAAGGGGAAATCCAGAAGCTCATCCGCATGGAGGAGCGGCTGCACCGACGGGTTGTCGGGCAGGACGTGGCGATTGTCGCGGTCGCCAACGCGATCCGCCGCGCGCGCGCCGGCCTGCAGGATCCGAATCGACCGCTCGGCAGCTTCGTGTTCCTCGGTCCGACCGGCGTCGGCAAGACCGAGTTGGCCAGGGCGCTCGCCGAGTTCCTGTTCGACTCCGACCAGGCGATGGTCCGCATCGACATGTCGGAATACCAGGAGAAGCACACCATGTCCCGGTTGCTCGGCGCACCTCCCGGCTACGTCGGGTACGAAGAGGCGGGCCAGCTCACCGAAGCCGTTCGTCGCCGTCCCTACGCGGTGGTCCTGTTCGACGAAATCGAGAAGGCCCATCCCGAGGTGCTGAACGTGCTGCTCCAGTTGCTCGACGACGGCCGGCTCACGGACGGCAAGGGTCGCACGGTCGATTTCAAGAACACGGTCGTGATCATGACCTCGAACATGGGAAGCCAGTACATCGCCGACCGCGCGACGCGAGACTCCACAGAACTCGACGAGGACACGCGCCGGATGGTGATGGAGGCCCTGCGCTCGCGCTTCCCTCCCGAGTTCCTCAACCGAGTGGACGACGTCATCCTGTTCCACCCGCTCGGGCGCGAACACCTGGCGCAGATCATCGAGATTCAGCTGCGCGCGCTCACACGACGGCTCCAGGATCGGAAGATCCACGTGGAGCTGACCGACCGCGCCAAGCAGCAACTGGTGTCCGAAGCGTACGACCCGACGTACGGAGCGCGCCCGCTGAAGCGAACGCTGCAGCGTCGGCTGCTCGACCCTCTCGCGCTCGAAGTGCTCCAGGGCCGGTTCGGCGAGGGCGACCGTGTCGTCGCCGACGCCGGGCCGGACGGGCTGTCGTTCACGAAGGCGTAGTCCAGTACAATTACCGCAGGCGCAGCCCCGCACGCTGCCCCTGCCATCGTCAGGAGCCCGCGTGGCACCAATCAAGAAACCCCGGCTGCAGAAACCGCACCCGGGACGCCCCGGCGACCGCCGGCCCATCGGGCCGAGACCCGTGTCGTCCGTGTGGTATCTGCTCGGCCTGTTCCTCCTCCTCGCGGTCGTGCAGGCGTACTTGTACGTGCCGTCAGGACGGACGGTGTCCTACAGCGAGTTCAAGACGCTCCTGGCCCAGGACAAGCTGGCCGAGGTGACGATAACCGACCAGTCGATCCGCGGGCTGACGAAAGGCCCGGACTCCGACGTGAAGGCGCGGTCGTTCGTCACGACCCGCGTCGAAGACCCGAAGCTCGTCGAGGAACTCGGGCAGCACGGCGTGAAGTACACCGGCGAGGTGGCCAGTCGCTGGCTGCCCGAGTTGCTCGGCTGGGTCCTGCCCCTCCTGCTCATCATCGGGGTCTCGAGTTTCTTCTTCCGCCGGATGAGCGGCACCGAGGGCGGCGTGATGTCGTTCGCCCGCAGCCGGGGCAAGATCTACGCGGAGGACGACGTCAAGGTAACGTTCTCGGACGTGGCTGGCGTGGACGAGGCCGAGGACGAGCTGAAGGAGATCGTCGAGTTCCTCCGGACGCCGAAGAAGTACACCCAGCTCGGCGGTCACATCCCGAAGGGCGTGCTCCTGGTGGGCCCTCCGGGTACCGGCAAGACGCTTCTGGCCCGGGCGGTCGCCGGCGAGGCGCATGTACCGTTCTTCAGCCTCAGCGGCTCGGAGTTCGTGGAGATGTTCGTCGGCGTCGGCGCGGCCCGGGTGCGCGACCTCTTCCAGCAGGCGGAGGTCAAGGCTCCGTGCATCGTGTTCATCGACGAGCTGGACGCGCTCGGGAAGGTCCGCGTGCAGAGCCCGATCGGAGGCCACGAGGAGCGCGAGCAGACCCTCAACCAGCTGCTCGCAGAGATGGATGGGTTCGACTCGCGCAAGGGCGTCATCATCATGGGCGCCACGAACCGGCCCGAGGTGCTCGATCCTGCCCTGCTGCGGCCGGGGCGGTTCGACCGCCAGGTCTTGGTGGACAAGCCCGACGTCAGGGGACGCGAGGCCATCCTGAAGATCCACGCTCGCGACGTCAAGACCGCGCCCGAGGTCGATCTCAAGGTCGTCGCGGCGCGGACGGCGGGGTTCGCGGGCGCGGATCTGGCGAATCTCGTGAACGAAGCGGCGCTGCTGGCGGCCCGGAACAACAAGCCGAACGTCGAAATGTCGGATTTCGACGAGGCGATCGAGCGCTCCATCGCGGGCCTCGAAAAGAAACGCGTGATGAGCGACCGGGAACGCGAGATCATCGCGTACCACGAGTCCGGGCACGCCATCGTTGCGACCGTCGTGCCGGGCCTCGACCCGGTCCACAAGATCTCCATCGTGCAGCGCGGCTTCGGCGCGCTGGGCTACACGATGCAGCTTCCGCTCGAAGACCGTTACCTGATGACCCGCACCGCGCTCCACGACCAGCTGGCCGTACTGCTCGCCGGCCGGAGTGCCGAGGAGATCGCGCTCGGCGAGATCTCGACGGGCGCCCAGAACGACCTCCAGCGCGCCAGCGACATCGCGCGGGCCATGGTCACCGAGTTCGGGATGTCAGAGTCGTTCGGCGCGATCAGCTTCGACAGCCACAACCGGACTCGGTTCCTCGACGTGCCGCTCGGCGGGGAGCGCGGCACCTACGCCGAGGACACCGCACGGGAAATCGACACGGAAGTGAGGAGAATCGTACGGGTGGCCCACGAGCGGGCGCGCGCGCTCCTCACCGAGCACCGGGCGTCGCTCGACCTTGTCGCACGCCGACTGCTCGAGAAGGAAGTGATCGAAGGAGAGGAACTGCGGACCATCGTGGCGGGCGTGACGGCACCGACCCCGCCAGGAGAACCCGGACCGGAGCAAGGCTGACGCCCTGCTCCACCACGTCATCCCATCTTCTGCATCGCCGCGAGGAACTCGGCGTTCGACTTCGTCTTCGACATCTTGTCGAGCAACAGCTCCATCGCCTCGACCGGCGACAGCGGGTTGAGCACCTTCCGGAGCACCCAGACCCGGTTGAGGTCCTCGCGGACCAGCAGGAGCTCCTCTTTCCGGGTGCCGCTCTTCTGGATGTCGATGGCGGGAAACACGCGCTTGTCCACCAGCTTCCGGTCAAGGTGGATTTCCATGTTGCCCGTGCCCTTGAACTCTTCGAAGATCACGTCGTCCATCCGCGAGCCGGTATCCACCAGCGCCGTGGCGATGATCGTCAGCGAGCCGCCCTCCTCGATGTTCCGCGCGGCGCCGAAGAACCGCTTGGGCTTCTGCAAGGCGTTCGAATCGAGACCGCCGGAGAGTACCTTGCCTGAAGGCGGGATCACCGTGTTGTAGGCGCGCGCGAGACGCGTCACCGAGTCGAGGAGGATCAGCACGTCCTTCTTGTGTTCGACCAGGCGCTTCGCCTTCTCGATCACCATTTCGGCCACCTGGACGTGGCGCTGCGCCGGCTCGTCGAACGTCGAGGAAATGACCTCGCCGTCCACGGACCGCTGCATGTCCGTCACTTCTTCCGGCCGCTCGTCGATGAGCAGGACGATCAGGTACACCTCGGGGTGATTGAGCGCCACAGACTGGGCGATGCTCTGCAGGAGCATCGTCTTACCGGTGCGCGGGGGGGCGACGATGAGGCCGCGCTGTCCTTTGCCGATCGGCGTCATCAAGTCCATGACGCGCCCCGAGAGGTTGTCGGGCGTCGTCTCGAGCTTGCACATCTGCTGCGGGTACAGCGGCGTCAGGTTCTCGAAGAACAGTTTGTCGCGCGCCTGATCCGGTGGCTCGAAGTTGACGGCTTCGACCTTGATGAGGGCGAAGTACCGCTCCCCTTCCTTCGGCGGCCGAATCTGGCCCGACACGGTGTCACCGGTCTGCAGGTCGAACTTGCGGATCTGCGACGGGGACACGTAGATGTCGTCGGGGCCGGGCAGGTAGTTGTAGTCGGGCGCCCGGAGGAACCCGAAGCCGTCGGGCAGCACTTCGAGCACGCCCTCCGAGAAGATGTACCCGCTCTGCTCGGTTTGCGCCTTCAGGATCTGGAAGATCAGCTCCTGCTTGCGCATCCCGGTCGCGCCCGCGACGTTGAGGTCCTTGGCGATCTGGGTGAGCTTCTGGATGCTCATGTCCTTCAGTTCGCCGATGTTGAGGCCTTCGCCAGGGCGCCGGGGTTGGGCCTTGGCAGGGTCCGGGGTTTCGGCCGCCGCCGGGGGCTCGGCCGGCGCTGTCGTCTGGCCGTTGGACCCTCGCGCCGACATGGGTTGGCGCTTGTTGTTGCTTGGCATAGTGTGTGGTCTACAGGTAACTCTGGCGGGTTGAGGATTCTGGAACTACGGGGCGGAAGGCCCCCGCGGGCTACGCGACTGGAGGAATTTGCTTGCCACAGTATAGGCGGATGCCGTCCGCCCTGTCAAGCCGGCGTATCGCGCCATTAGTAATGTAACCGGAGGCTGAGCCGCGCGCCGAGTCGGCGTGCGGCTGGACCGGCGGCCCGGCAGGCCGTCCCGCACCTCAGGCCCGGACGCTAGTAAGCCATCGGGCTGGCCCCGATCCCGACGATGCTGCAGGCCGCGACCGCCTTCATGCCGAGGGCCCTGGCGCGCTCGACAACCTCCGGACTGTCGGCGCCGGGATTGAACCAGACCTCGGGGATCCCCTTCTTCGCCACGTCGTCGAGGATCTTCAGCCCCACCGCGGGCGACACGTAGAACGTCGCCATGTCGATGGCGCCGGGAACGTCGAGGACGGAGGCGTAGCTCTTCTCCCCTTCGATTTCCGGCTCCTTCGGATTGATGGGAATCACCGTGTAGCCGCGGTCGCGAAACGCCCGCAGCGCCTTGTTCCCGAACTTCTGCCGGTCCGGCGACGCGCCGATGACAGCAACGGTCCGTGGCATGGTGCCTCCGCTCCTCAGTCGGGGAAGATCTTGCCGGGATTCAGGACGCCGTGCGGATCGAAGGCCTGCTTCACGCGTTTCATCAGCGCGATCGTCTCCGGCGACAGCTCGATCGACAGGAACGGCGCCTTGGTGTACCCGATCCCGTGCTCCCCGCTGATCGAGCCCTCGAGCGACACGACGCCCTCGAAGAGCCGGCGCTGGGCCCGGTGGGCCCGGTCGACGGCTTCGGCATCCGCGGCGTCCACCATGATGTTGACATGGATATTGCCGTCGCCGGCATGGCCGAAGCAGGGAATCGTGAGGCCGAATTCCCGCCTGAGCTCGCTGACGAGCCGGAACAGGTCGGGCACCCGACCGCGCGGCACCACGACATCCTGGTTGACCTTCATCGTCGCGATCGTCTTGAGCGCGGGCGACAATTCACGCCGGACGCGCCACAGCGCCTGGCGTTCCTCCTCGGTCGCCGCGCGAAGCACTTCGGTGGCGCCCGCCGCGCGGCACGCCGCCTCGACGAGGTGCGCCTCCTCGGCGACCGCGTGCGCCATCCCGTCCACCTCGAGAATCAACAGGCCGGCGGTTCCCGGCGGGGCCAGCTCCGACCCGCCGAGGTACCGTGTGGCCGCCACCAGGCACGCGCCATCCACCAGCTCGAGCGTCGCCGGAACGACGCGGGCGCGGATCAGCTCGCTCACCGCCTCGACGGCCGCATCGATGCTGTCGAACGTCGCCCGAAGGGTTGCGCGCGCTGGCGGCTTGGGGACGAGGCGCAACACGGCCTGCGTGATGATGCCGAGCGTCCCCTCCGACCCGACCAGCAGCTGCGTCAGATCGTAGCCGACCACGTTCTTGACGGCCTTCGAGCCGGTGCGGATCACATCGCCGGTTGGCAGAACCACCTCGAGCCCGAGGACGTAGTGCCTGGTCGTTCCGTACTTGAATGCCCGGGGGCCGCCTGCGCACTCGGCGATGTTGCCGCCGATGACCGACTCGTCGAGGCTGGCCGGGTCCGGCGGGTAGAACAGGCCGACCTTCTCCACTTCCGCCTGGAGGCGGCCGGTGATGACATTCGGCTCGGTGACGACGAGCAGATTCTGCTCGTCGATCTCCAGGATGCGGTTGAACCGCTCCATCGACATGAGCACGCCGCCGCGCAGCGGGACGGAGCCGCCGCTGTAGCCGGTGCCGCCGCCGCGCACGTAGAGCGGCACGCGCCCCGTGTGGCACGTCTCTGCGACCGCAGCCACCTCGCTCGTCGTCCCGGGCACGACGACGACGTCCGGCAGGTGCGGCTGCTTCAGCGCGTCCTGGCCGTAGGCCGTCCGCGTGGCGTCGTCGCGCCTGACGAACGGGGCGCCAACGATCTGCTCGAGTTCACTGATGTAGGTCGGCGGGAGCATCTGCCACCACACTCCGTGAGCGGCCACCTCGTCACAGCCAGTCGCGGACCACGGTCTTCTCTCCGATCGTAATCGCCTTCGGCGCCGCCGGATCCAGGGCCCAGCGAATGCGCGTCACACCCTCCACGACGTCGGCGGCACTGCCGGCATAGCTCAGACGCAGATGCCCTTCCAGCCCGAAGTCCCTCCCCGGCACGGTCACGACGCGCGCCTTCGAGAGGAGGAACATCGAGAGCTCGAACGAGTTGTTCGCGACACCGCTGCGGAAGCAGGCGCTGAAATCGGGCAGGCAGTAGAACGTGCCGGACGGCTTCACCACGGTGATGCCCGGGATCTTCGCCACTGCCGACACGATGATGTCGCGGTTGTGCTCCATGCACTTCCGCAGCTCCTCGACCTCGACCTGCGGCCCCAACATCGCCCCTTCGGCGGCCAGCTGGCACAGGCTCGAGGTGCACGACGTCGTCTGCGACTGCAGCGTGCTCATGGCCGCGATGATGTCCTGGCTCGCAATTGCCCAGCCGATGCGGAACCCGGTCATGCCGTAGGTCTTCGCGATTCCGTTCACGACGATCAGGCTGCTGGCGTTGGTCTCGCGGCTCGAGAAGTCGTAACAGGACGGTGCCTTCACCCCGTCGAACACGAGCTTGTGGTAGATGTCGTCCATGATCGCGTGAATGCCCCGCCCCTCGCAGAACCGGACGAGCGCGCCGATCAGATCTCTCGAGAACACCATCCCGGACGGGTTGTTCGGGCTGTTGACGATGATCGCGCGCGTCCGGGGCGTCACCGCGCGCTCGATCTCCTCGAATGACGGCGTCAGCGTGCCCGCTGCCGGGGCGACGACGACCGGCACCGCGCGGCACATCTTCACCATCTCCGGATAGCTGACCCAATAGGGGGCCAGAAGGACGACTTCGTCGCCGGGATCCAGGATCGCCCACAGCGCGTTGAAGATCGCCTGCTTGGCGCCCGAGCAGACGATCACGTTCTTGGGGCTCACGGTCCGCCCGTAGTTCTCCTCCGTATAGCGGACCACGGCCTTCTTGAACGACGGGATTCCCGTGGTCGGCGTGTACTTGATCTTCCCGCAGGCCAGGGCTGCCCCCGCCGTGTCGATCGCCGCCTGCGGGGCCTTGTTCTGCGGTTCACCGATTCCCAGGTGCACGATCGACTCGCCCTGCTCGCGCAGGACGCGCGCCTGCTCGTTGAGCGCCATCGTCGGCGATTCCGAGATGCTGCGCGCAAACTGACTCACACCCATGACATTCCTCCGCGCGCCCGGCGACGCCCCCTCAGGATTGCGGCTGGCGGGCCTTGCTCGAATCGCGCATGCGGGCTTCGACGAGATCAGGCACCAGACCCGCGATGGGTCCGCCGAGCGCGAAGACCTCCCGGATCAGCCGGGAACTGATGTACGTGTAGGACTCTGCCGGCATCATGAAGACGGTCTCGATCTCCGGAACCAGCCGGCGGTTCATCAGGGCCATCTGGAACTCGTACTCGAAGTCGGAGATTGCCCGCAGGCCGCGCACGATGACGTGCGCCCCCTGCTGGCGCGCGAAATCGACGAGCAGTCCGTCGAAGCTCTCTGCCACGACCTTCGGCTCGCCGGCGAAGACCTGGCGCGCCATCTCCACACGCTCCTCGACCGAGAACAGCGGAGATTTCTCCCGGTTGTGGAGGATGGCGACGATGATCCGATCGAAGATCGCAGCCCCCCGGGTGATGATGTCCACGTGGCCGTTCGTCAGCGGGTCGAACGAGCCCGGGTAGATTGCCACGCGGTCGGGGCGGGGTGCGGCCGTGTGTGGCGCCATTGTGTGCTTCATGATGAACTCGGCGCAGAGTCGCCGGCCGTGAGGACGTCCTCGCTGCCGTGCCGGTAGAACGACAGCGCACTGTCGCCGGAACGCACGATCCGCATGCGTCTCAGGTCGCCGGCGCTGGGGGGAGACATCCTGCGGCGCGCATGCTCGAGCACCAGCACGCCCCCGGCCGCCAACCACGGGGCCGCATGCGTTACGCACGGCCCGAGGTCGGGCAAGGAGTACGGCGGGTCGAGCACGATCACATCGAAGAGCCGCGAACCACCGGGCTGGCTCAGCCGGCCGATGTCCGCGCGAATGATAGCATAGCCCTCCGAGATGCCGCACTGACGCAGGTTCTCCGCGATCAACGCGGCCGCGCGGGCATCGAGTTCCACGAACACCGCGCCGCAGGCGCCCCGGCTCATGGCTTCGATCCCCACCGCCCCGGTTCCCGCGTACCCGTCGAGCACGAAGGCGCCGGCCACGCGTTCCGAGAGGATGTTGAAAAGCGTCTCGCGAAGGCGGTCGGATGTCGGGCGCAGCCCGTCCCACTTCGGCGTCTGCAGTCGCCGTCCTTTCAGGCTGCCGGAGATGATCCGCATGGGCCTCGCTCTATCCGACACTCATCAGGCCGAACTGCCGTGACCACCGGTCCCTGACGAAGGACTCGAGGCGCTCCGCGTCCGCGCCGCCACGCGCCAGCGACTCCTGCGCATCGGTCGCCGCCTGGGCCATCACCTCCCGGTCGCGTCCGAGGTTGCCCACGCGGAGCGTCGGCATCCCAGCCTGCCTGGTGCCGGCGACGTCTCCAGCCCCGCGCAGCTCCAGGTCCCGCTCGGCGATCGCAAAGCCGTCGCTCGTCTCGGCAATCGCCTCGAGGCGAGCCTCGGCCTCTTCGGACAGCGGCTCCTGATACAGCAGAACGCAATAGGCCTGGTGCGGTCCGCGGCCCACCCTGCCGCGGAGCTGGTGCAGCTGCGAGAGGCCAAAACGCTCGGCATGCTCGACGACCATGACCGTCGCGTTCGGCACGTCGATGCCCACCTCGATGACGGTCGTGGCAACCAGGACGTGAATCTCCCCGGCGGCAAAACGTCGCATCGCTTCGTCCTTCGCCTGGGGCGCCATCCGGCCGTGAAGCAGGCCGACGCGATAGTCCGGGAACACGTCCTGAGCAAGGTGGTCGGCCATCGCCGCCGCAGCGCGCAGATCGATCTTCTCGGACTCCTCGACGAGCGGGTAGACGATGCAGGCCTGTCGCCCCTCGTCGATCCGCTCCCTAATGAACGCGTGGACCTCGTCGCGGCGCGCTTCCGGCCGCACCGTCGTTCGCACCGGCAGCCGGCCCGGCGGCAGGTCACGGATCGCCGACACGTCCAGCCCCCCGTAGAGGGTGAGTTGGAGCGTACGAGGAATCGGTGTCGCCGTCATCACCAGAATGTCCGGGCGAAGCCCCTTGGCCCGCAGTCGCGCACGCTGGACCACGCCGAAGCGGTGCTGCTCGTCCACGACGGCCAAACCCAGGCGGGCGAAGGTCACGTCCTCCTCGATGAGCGCGTGGGTGCCGACGATGACGTGGAGCGAACCGTCGGCGAGGCCGGCGAGCAGCTCGCGGCGGGCGGTCGTCGTCGTAGACCCGGTCAGAAGGCCGATCCGGAATCGCGTCGCGGCAAACCAGCGCGCGACCGAGTCCCGGTGCTGTTCGGCCAGGATCTCGGTCGGCGCCATCAGCGCCACCTGCAGCCCGTTCTCGAGCGCCACCACCGCCGCCAGCAGCGCAACGGCGGTCTTGCCGCACCCCACGTCGCCCTGGAGCAGCCGGTTCATCTGCCGGGGCCGCTGCATGTCCTCGACGATGTCCTTCAGCGCCGCGCGTTGTCCGGCCGTCAGCCTGAACGGCAGCACGGCCTTCGCCGCCGCGCGGACGCGATCGTCGGCGACAGGGACGTAGGGCTTGCACTCCCGGTCCGCCGACCGGCGATGCGCGACCAGCCCGCACTGGAACAGGAAGAACTCCTCAAAGATGAGGCGCAACTGCGCCGGCGACCGGAATGCGGCGAGCGCGGACGCCTCGGTGCCCGCGGCGGGAAAGTGCGCGTCGCGAAGGGCCGTGCGTCGATCGGGGAACCCGAGTCGTTCACGGAGAGCGACGGGCAGCAGGTCTTCGACGTCGGCGGGCATTCGCTCGAGGACGTCGTGGATCACCGTCCGCTGCATTCGGCTCGTCATCGGCCCGGTCTTCTCGTACACGGGAACGATGCGCCGGCTGTGGAGCGGCACTGCCTCCGCGTCGTCCACGATCTCGGCGTCCGGGCTGCTCAGCTGAAGGACGCCCCGGTAGCGCACGACCGGCCCGTGCAAGATCACGCGCTGGTGCGCGCGCAGCGTGTTCTGGCGGTACGACTGATTGGGCCAGACCGCCAGCAGGCAGCCGGATTCGTCGCGCACGGCCGCTTCGAAGATCTTGAATCCCCGCCGGCCCGTCCAGCGTAGCCGGCAGTTGATCAGCTCGCCGGCGACGGTGGCCTTCTCGCCTTCGCGCACCGCGGCCACTCGCTGAAACGATGTCCTGTCTTCGTAGCGGAACGGCAGGCGCGCAAGCAGGTCCCCGACCGTCGCCAGCCCGGCCTTCGCAAGCGCGCGCTCGCGCTGGGGTCCGATCCCATTCACGGCCCGGAGAGGCGCGTCGAAGAACGGCGTGTCGTCCACGGCCCTATTGCTTGATGACGGCCTCGCCCGGTCGCACGTCAATCTGGCGGATGCGGGCCGGGAGAGGGTACGGGTCATCGAGATTCAGGCCGCGGGGGTTGGACTCGGTTTTCGAGTAAAAGGTGACCAGTTCCTGCACGACGACTTTCGGCACCGGGACGCCGCCCACCTTGGCGCTCTCGAGTGAGAATCGCGCCAGACCGCCCGTCGCGTCGAGCCGGCCGGTCACGGCGACCGGGACCTTCCCGCTGAAGTAGTTCAGGGGGTCGAGCCAGCCGTGCGACGGTCGCTGCTGCCGAATGGCGTCGAGGTCCACCGTCGCGGTCCCGGACAGGTTCAGATCCGGAAGAACCGTCACACGAGGCCCGGTGACCCCCACGGGCAGCTTCTCGGGGGCGTCGTAGGCGAGGTAGGCATTCACTTCGCGCTCGGTCACCGTGGTCACGAGGGGTGCGGGCGGACTGACCTCGGCATTGCGCGTGATCGCCTCGATCTTCGCGCGCAGCCGGGACGCGTCATCGCGCGAAGCCGCCTGGCGGGCGGTGTGCACCGGCACGACGGCGGCCAGGACGGCCAGCAAGCCGATCACGCCGAGTCGAGAAGGGAAACCGCGATGTGTCTTCACCCGTCAACCGCCAGAGATTCCGTGCGATTACGAGTGTAGCACGCCTATCGGACCACGGACGGCGCGGGCCCGCCGGCATCGCCCGCGCGCTGCCGGGCCTTCATGAGCAGGTCGATCTTCCGCCGCTCCACGACCTCCTCGAAGATGCGCAACCGCGCCTGTTGGACGGGGTCGAGGACCTCGTCCAACCCGTCGTACGCCTTGCGCAAGTCATCCGCGGCCTTCACGTCGAGGTCGCGGAGCGCCTTCATCCGCTCACGCACCTGCGCCTCGTCCAAGGGCGTCGTCTTGAGCAGCCTGCCGATCGTATTCAGGATCTGACGCCGCGCCTGGAGGTTGCGACGCCGAGTGTCCAGCAGCGCCTTGAGCCGCGGCAGGAACCGGGGGAACTGCGCATCGGTCACCTTGAGGGTGTCCTGCGCCTGCAGCAGGACGTAGGAATCGAACCACCGCTCCAACTCGATCGGCGTCAGCACCGGCGCATCGGCGCCCGCGCCACGCCCTCGCGGCGGCTGGACGTCCTGCTGCGCCCCGGCGAGGCCGGTTGACAGAGATGCCACGAACACGACGCAAGCCGCACACAGCGTTCTCGTAAGGTTCATGGTTGGATCAACTCCCGGAGGACCCCCGCCGGATTTCGGCTCGCATCAACGCCGTCAGCTCCGCTCGCTCCTGCTCGGTCAACTCCCACACCGCGCTCTCCACATCGCCGGCTCCAGACATCCCGAGGCTGTCGCTGAGCGTCTCGGGGTCGAGACCTTCCGCCGCCTGCGACAACACCAGCCACTGAGCATCGTCGCCCGCCGCTCCGGACGGGCTTTCATCGACCGCACGATTCGGAACCGCCAGCGACGCGGAGGTTTCGTGCGCCACCGGCCGGCGGTCGATGACGACCGTCATGATCAGGGCTGCGACGCCAACCGCCAAGGGGACGAGCAGGCGCCACGGCGCCCGACTGCGGCCGACAGGCTCGTGCGCGATGGCGGCAACCTGTTCCGAGACGCGCCTCGAGAAGTGGTCCCAGAACAGCGGCGACGGCTCCGGCATCGGGACACGGCCGGCGTCCGCCAGGGCGATGCGCGCCGCCGACACCTCCGCAAGGCATCGAGCACACTCGGCGAGGTGAGGATGCTCCGGTTCGCCTTCGGCCTCGATCAGCGCCAGGCGCTCGTCCAGCGAGAGATGCGTCATGTCGGTTCTTCCCGCAGCAGTCGTCTCAGGTTGTTCAACGCATGGAAGAAGTTCGCCTTCACGGCACCGACCGAGCTTCCCAGCAGGCGGGCAATCTCCTGGTGGGGCAGGTCCTGATAGACGCGGAGGATCAGCGTCGCCCGCTGTTTCCGCGGCAGCCGCGCGATCGCCGCGCGAACCTGGCCGGCCTGCTCGGCGCTCATCAGTTGGGCCATCGCGTCCGGTTCGCGCACCGTCAATCCGCTTCGCTCGTCGATCGGTTCGGTGCGGGGAACCCGGCTGCTCACCTTGTTCAGGCACAGGTTCACGGCGATCCGGTAGAGCCATGTGCCGACGCCGGAGTTGCCCTTGAAGCTGCCGAGGGCGCGATACGCCCGAAGGAAAACCTCCTGCGCCAGATCCGTCGCGTCCTCGTGGTTGCCGACGAACCGGTAGCAGACTTGGTAGACCGAACGCCGATGCCGCAGCACCAGCTGATCGAAGGCCTCGCGCTGACCCGACAGACACGCCGCGATCAGGGCTCGCTCGTCGAGCGGGCCGAAATCGGCCACGGGGTCTGCAGGCACGTCAACGCCGTCCTGGTGCGCCACGGTGATTGTCCACGGCGGCCGCAGGGCGCCGCCGCAGGTTGTGCCCGCCCCGTCCATGGCTGTGCCTCGAGCACGTTCCACAGGCCGGCGGAATGCCGGCATTCTCTCAAGTTAGACCTGTGCGGGCTCACAAGGTTAACTGGCGCCGGGCGTCCTACGCAAACGTCCGCCGTGTTCCCCGCCGGCTCAGACCGGCTCGGCCAGGACACCGGCTCAGCTTGACACTTGACTTTCGCCTTTCCTTTGCGCAGAATCGTCACCGCACCCCTTCACGAGGAGGAACGTGTGCTGCCACTGACCAAGCGCCAACGCGAGATTCTGGACTACCTGAACGAGTTCATCCAGCAGCACGGATACGCGCCGAGCCTGGAGGAAGTAGGGCGACGGTTCGGCCTCTCATCGCTGGCGACGGTGCACAAGCACCTGACGAATCTCCAGGAGAAGGGCTTCATCAAGAGGGCCTGGAACCGCAGCCGCTCGGTGGAACTCGTGCAGACCCGACCGGGCGGACGGGCCGTCGAACTGCCGCTGCTCGGCTACGTGGCCGCAGGGGCGCCGATCGAAGCGATCGCCACCGCCGAGTCGATCGCGGTCCCCGAGGACCTCGTCGGCAAGAGAGACACATACGTGCTCCGCGTCCGGGGCGAGTCGATGATCGACGAGCAGATCCGCGACGGCGACTACGTCATCGTCGAGGACCGGAAGACCGCCGAGAACGGCGAGATGGTGATCGCGCTGCTCGGAAGCGCGGATGTCACGCTCAAGAAATTCTACCGGGAGAACGGGCAGGTCCGGCTGCAGCCGGCCAATCCCGCCATGAAGCCGATGGTCATTCCCGCGGACCAGGTTCAGGTGCAGGGTGTCGTCGTGGGGGTGATGCGGAAGTACTGACGCGGCGTGCTATCGTGGTACGCCATGGCTGATACAAAGCAGATCAACTTCACCATCGTCCCGGCGGACCCCCACGCACAATCCCGCACGTACGCCAACTTCTGCGCGATCGCACACACGCCGTTCGACATCACGCTGACGTTCTGCGAGGTGTTGCCCCTCACCGAGAAGGACCTCAAGGCCGCCGAGGCGGATCATGTCGTGCAGGCGCCGGTCCGCGCCAACATCGTCCTCCCGATCCCGATGGTGCCGAACCTGATCGCAGCCCTTCAAGAACACATGCGCGTGTTCGCCGACCAGACACCACCGGAACTCTGGGGGAAGGGCCCGGTCCACTGAGCGGGTCAGGACCGATGAAGACCGCACCCGAGGCACGCGCGCTTCTCAGGAAGCTCGAACGTCAGCACCCGAACGCCGACACGGAGCTGCACTACTCCACCGCGTTCGAGCTGCTCGTCGCCACCATTCTGTCCGCGCAAACGACGGATGTCGGCGTGAACGCGGTGACACCCTCGCTGTTCACCCGTTATCCGGACGCGCGGGCCCTGGCGGTTGCCGCGTCCCCGGAACTCGAGCGCCTGATCAAGACGACCGGCTTCTTCCGGCAGAAGGCGCGCGCCCTGATCGGCATGGCACAGGGATTGGTATCGCAGCACGATGGCGAGGTGCCAGCGGCGATGGAAGCTCTCGTCGCACTGCCCGGCGTCGGCCGGAAAACGGCCAACGTCGTTCTCGGCCACGCGCTCGGCGTTCCCGGCTTTCCGGTTGATCGCCATGTGCTCCGTGTCGCAAACCGGCTCGGCCTCGCGCGCTCGGCCGACCCGGAGGTGGTGGAGCAGCAACTGGGCGCCCTGCTGCCCGCCGGCAGGTGGACCCTCGCGTCGGACACGTTCATCCTCCACGGCCGGAGGATCTGCAAACCCAAGCCGATGTGCGACCGATGTGCCGTTCGCAACGGCTGCGACGCGTTCCGTAGCGGCGCCTCGTTCGCCTCCGGGGTGCCGGCCCGCTCGAAGTCCGCGCCGCGCCGCCGCGCCTCGCGCGCGGCCCCTCACAAGAAATGACACGGGAGCGATTCCGTCAACTCGTCTCGGAGGCGCTCGATACCCTCCCCTCCCGCTTCCGGCGGCACCTGCAGAACATCGCGATCGTCGTCGAGGACGAGCCTTCGCAGGCCCTCCTCGCCGATATGGAGATTGAACCGCCGGATACGCTGTTCGGCCTCTACCAAGGCACGCCGCTGACCGAGCGGCGCTGGGATCACGGCAATACGCTCCCCGACCGGATCACGATCTTCCAGGGGCCAATCGAAGACGCGTCGGAGACCGAGGACGACGTGGTCACCGAGGTCGGGGACACGCTCATCCACGAGGTCGGGCATTACTTCGGCCTGAGCGAAGAGGAGATCGCGGACATCGAGGAAAGGTACTGGGATCGACGGAACCGGGGTCCCGGTCCGCCGGAGGACGACGGCGGGGACGATCGATGAACGCCCGCAAGCGGTTCGGCCAGCATTTCCTGGAGCCGGATTGGGTCGGCCGTGTCGCGGATGCGATCCGGCCGGCCGCCGGCGATGTCTTCCTGGAAATCGGACCCGGGCGCGGCGCCCTGACGCTCGCGCTGGCCGCACGGGTGCAGCGACTCGTTGCCGTCGAAATCGACCGCGACCTGGCGCCGGCGCTGGCGGCCCGGGCGCCGGCAAACGTGGGTGTCGTGGAGGCCGACTTCCTTCGCGTGGAGAGCGAGACGTTTCTGGACCCGGGCCGGGCGATTCGGGTGGCCGGGAACCTCCCCTACAACATCTCGACGCCCATCCTCTTTCGCGTGCTTTCCCTCGCCGGCGATGGCCGGCGCATCAGCGACGCGACGGTGATGCTGCAGCGGGAGGTGGCCGACCGCCTGGCAGCCCGCCCCGGATCCAGAGATTGGGGCGTGCTCTCGGCGTGCCAGCAGCTGAGGGCAAGAGTCGAGCTTCTCCTCGCGCTTCCGCCCAGCGCGTTCCGCCCGGCGCCGAGGATCCACTCGGCGGTCGTGCGACTCACCTACCACCCTCCGGATCCCCTCGTCCGGGACCTCGGCCTCTTCGAGGGGCTGGTCCGATCGATCTTCATGCAGCGCCGCAAGATGCTGTCGAATGCACTGGCGCCGTTTGCCAGCGGACGCGGGGTGGACCCGGTCGCCGCGCTTGCAGCCGCGCGCCTCGACGGCCGGCGCCGTCCGGAAACGCTCGGGGTCGAGGACTTGGGTCGTCTGGCGGACGTTTTCGCTTCAGCCTAAGTTCCACCTGTGCTATAGTTTCGCCAGACTTTGGATCGTCCGCGGCCATCCCAGCGGCCGCGGGTGCAGGGCACGCTCGGCGCCAGCCCGCGACCCTGCAGACGCACGAATCGAGCGCCCTTCGGAAGGGCGAGGTGTCGCCGACGGTTGTCCGTCTGGGCACGACCTCACGCGCTGGGTTCATTCGCCCTATCCTGCCTCCGGATCGGCACCTATGACGTTCGCAGAGCCAGGTGATTCGCGCACGCCCGCGCTCGAGATTGTGCCGCTCGGCGGGCTCGGCGAATTCGGCATGAACATGATGGCGCTGTCGTGGGGCGACACGCTCGTCCTGATCGACGCCGGTGTCATGTTCCCGGACCCGGAGATGCTGGGCGTCGATTTGGTGATTCCGGACCTCGCCTACCTGGAACAGCGTGCGGCCAAGGCGTCGGCCCTGGTCCTGACGCACGGGCACGAAGATCACATTGGCGGCATCGCGCACGTGATTCGGCACCTCGACGGCCCGGTGTACGGAACCCCGCTGACGCTGGCGCTCGCCGGGCCAAAGCTCGAACGGCACGGGATCGACATCGGCGATCGACTGATCCCTGTGCATCCACGCGGCCGCGTGTCGGTGGGCGACCTGACGATCGAGTTCCTCCGGGTCACTCACAGCATCCCGGACGCCCTCGCGCTGGCGATTGAATCCCCGGTCGGGACGGTAATCCACACCGGCGACTTCAAGATCGACCAGACGCCGCTCGACGGCGAGCACTTCGACTTTCACCGGTTCGCGGAACTCGGCGCGCGGGGCGTCCTGGCGCTGCTCGCCGACAGCACCAACATCGAGCGGCCGGGCTTCTCCGGTTCGGAGTACGACGTCGTCGAGGCGTTCGAGGAACTGTTCGCCACCACGCGCGGGAAGCTGATCGTCACCGCGTTTGCCAGCAGCATCTACCGGATGCAGATCCTCGCGAACCTGGCGGTCGAATCCGGGAGGAAGCTGGCGTTCGTGGGCCGGGGCATGGTCGAGCATTCGCAGGTCGCGCAGCAGCTGGGCCACCTGCAGATCCCTCCCGGCCTGCTGATCAAGGAGTCGGACGTCCGCAGCTATCCGTCGAAGCAGGTGCTCTGCGTGACCACGGGAAGCCAGGGCGAGCCGATGGCGGCGCTGCCTCGAATCGCCGTTGCCGATCACCGGCATGTCACGGTCGAACCGGGCGATCGCGTCGTGTTCTCGGCGCGGGCGATCCCGGGCAACGAGCAGGCGATCGACCGCGTCGTGAACCACCTCGCCCGGCGCGGCGCGGACGTCGTGACCACCGCGACCAAGCACGTCCACGTGTCCGGGCACGGGAGCGAGGAAGAGCTGAAGCTGATGCTCTCGCTCGTGCGGCCGCGCTACCTCGTGCCGATCCACGGCGAGTTCCGCCAGCGGTCGCGGTACGTGCGGCTCGCCGAACGGCTGTCGGCCGACGCCTCGTCGCCGATGACCGTGCTGATGGCCGAGAATGGCGACGTGCTCAGGTTCGACGGAACCTCGGGTGGCGTCTCGGGCCGAGTGCCGACGGGCCGGGTGTTGATCGACGGCCCGGGCATTGGTGAAGTCGCCGACGAGGTTCTCCGGGACCGCCGGCACCTGGCCGAGGACGGGCTGGTCGTGACGGTGCTCGCCATCGACAAGCAGACCGGCGGCATCGAAGGCGTGCCGGACATCATCACGCGCGGCCTGGTCCTCGAACCGAACGCGGACGAACTGCTCCGCGAGGCCGGCAGGATCATCGTCGAAGTCCTCGGCGAAACCAGCGCCGAGGAGCGCACCGACCGCGGGCTGGTCGCAGAGAAGATTCGGGTGGAGTTGCGGCGTTTTTTCCGGAAACGTGCCGGGCGGCGTCCGCTTGTGCTGCCGGTCATCATGGAGATTTAGGCCTTGGCTGCTGGTTCGACCCTGTCCCGCCGCGTCAGCGAGTTCCTGGGGGTGGTGCTGTCCGCCGCCGCCCTGATCTGGCTGATTGCACTCGTCACCTACGAGCCGTCCGACCCGACGTGGTTCTTCCACGCGGGCGCTCAAGACGCGCCCGCGAACTTCATCGGTCGCGTGGGCGCGTTCCTGGCCGAACTGTCCTACCAGCTCTGCGGCTACGCCGCCTATCTGGTCCCCGTCGCCCTTGGCGTCGCCGGCTGGAACCTGTTCTGGTGCCGGGCGATCGACGCGGTGTATACGAAGATCGTCGGCACAGTGCTGCTGTTCGGGTGCCTGAGCGCGCTGCTGACGCTCGCCCTCGGCAACGTCAGCTTCTCCAACGGCGCCGGCGGCTACCTCGGGATCTTCCTCGCCGCCCGCCTGGCCCACTACTTCAACCGGACCGGTTCGAGCATCGTCATCCTGACGCTGCTGCTGCTGTCGCTGATCCTCGCGACACAGTTCTCGTTCGGGCGGTTGTTTTCGTCGATCGTGCGCACCGCCGCCGAGGGATGGACCGGGATGATCGGCCGGTTCCGCGAGCGGCGGGAGGCGAAACGCCGGGAGAAACAGCGCCAGGAGATCATCAGGAAGCACACCGCGCGCAACCCTGAGGACGTCAAGGCGGCACAGGCCAAGGCGGCCGCCGACCGCCCTGCCGCGCCCGCCAGGCCTTCGCCCGACGACTCTCGCCCGGGGCCGATCCCGACGCGCCCCGCCGCGGTCGAGGCGGCTGCCCCCGAAGGCCGGCGGGTCACCCCGGCGATCGCGCGCCAGGCACCTTCCGCCAAGCGCTCCGACAAGGCGGCCGCGGCGCCCGCGTCCGGTGACTTCGAATCGCGGACGCCCATCGAGAAGAAGCGCGACGGGTTCACGCTGCCGCCGCTGGCGCTGCTCGACGCTCCGAAGAGCGAGCACAAGATCGACGAACGCGAATTGATGGACTCGGCGCGGCTGCTCGAAGAGAAGTGCCACGAGTTCTCCGTCGCCGGCTCGGTCGTGCAGATCCATCCGGGCCCCGTCGTCACGACGTACGAATTCAAGCCGGACGCCGGAGTGAAGTACGCGAAGGTGACGGGACTGGCGGACGACCTGTCGCTGGCCCTCAAGGCCGAATCGGTCCTGATCGAACGGATCCCCGGCAAGTCCACGGTCGGCATTCAGATCCCGAACACGAACCGCGAGCAGATCTCGCTGCGCGACATTCTCGAATCGGACCTGTTCCGGCGGTCCGGCTCCAAGCTGACGCTGGCGATGGGCAAGACGATTCACGGCGAGCCATTTGTCGCCGACCTCGCCACGATGCCCCACCTGCTGGTAGCCGGGTCCACCGGCACCGGCAAGTCGGTGGCGATCAACAGCATGCTCACGAGCATCCTCTACCGGGCAACGCCGGAGGAGGTGCGCCTGATCCTGATCGATCCCAAACGCCTGGAACTCGGGATGTACGAAGACATTCCCCATCTGCTGACGCCGGTGGTCGTCGATCCCAAGCAGGCGGCAAACGCGCTGGCGTGGGCGGTCCATGAAATGGAGGAGCGTTACAAGACGCTCGCGGCGGAAGGTGTCCGGAACATCGATCAGTACAACCGCAACGTGCGGCAAGCGCTCGACCAGAAACGCGAATCTGAGGACGGCGAGGAACTGCGGACGCTGCCCTACGTCATCGTCGTCATCGACGAACTCGCCGACCTGATGATGGTCGCGAGCAGCGAGGTGGAGGAGTCGATCGCACGACTCGCGCAGATGGCGCGCGCCGTCGGCATCCACCTGATCCTGGCCACGCAGCGCCCGTCGGTTGATGTCGTGACCGGGCTGATCAAGGCAAACCTGCCGGCGCGCGTCTCCTTCCGGCTGATGTCGAAGGTGGACTCGCGGACGATTCTCGACGGCAACGGGGCCGAGCAGTTGCTCGGGCGCGGCGACATGCTGTTCCTGCCCCCGGCCTCGTCCCGCCTGCTCCGGCTGCACGGACCGTATATCTCCGAGCAGGAAAGCGCCCGGCTGGCCGCCTTCCTGCGGAAGCAGGCCAAGCCGGTATACGACGAGACGATCACGGTCGAAGCGAAAACCACGGATGCCGTGACGTTCGAGAAGGACGATCTCTACGACGAGGCCGCACGGATCGTCGTCGGCTCCGGCCAGGCCTCGATTTCGTACCTGCAACGCCGCCTCCGCATCGGGTTCAGCCGGGCGGCACGGCTCGTGGACATGATGGAAGCCGACGGGCTGGTCTCCCCCGCCGACGGGAGCAAACCCCGCGAAGTGCTCGTGGACAAGGGGTACTTCGACGACGTGGACACTCAATTGCGGTGACGCAGCGGATTTCGGCCGTCGCACTCCTGGCGATCGTGGTGGCCACCAGCGGCCACGCCGGCCAGAGTGCGCCGCCCCCGCCCCGCGAACTCTACGAGGCGGCCGTGGCCCGCGATCAGGCTTTGCGAGCCATCATGAACAAGTCCGGCGCGCCGCTCAAGGACTACCGGGCCACGATCAGCGCCTACGACGCGCTGGTCCGACGGTACCCCACGTCCGGCTACGTCGACAACGCGTTGTGGCAGGGTGCCGCCGTCGCCATCGACGCATTCGAGCGGTTTGGCGAGGAGCGCGACCGGTCGACCGCGCGGCGGATGCTCGAACTCCTCGTCAGCGATTACCCGGTGAGCCCGTTCGTCGGGAAGGCGCGCGAGGTGCTGAAGCGCCTGGACGGGCGCGCGGCCGCGCCGGAGAAGCCGCCTCCGCCTCCTCCGCGACCCGCCGCGCACAAGGCGGTCGTCGTGCGCAGCATCACTCGAACGTCCACAACCGACCGCGTCCGCGTGACGATCGAGCTCGACGGACCGACGGCGTATCACACCGAGGCCGTCGAGAACCCGTCCCGCGTCCTGGTGGACTTCGCGGACACCCGCCTGGGCGAGGCGGTGCCGGAGGGCACACTTTCCTACACCAACGACGACATCGTCCGCCGCGTGCGCATCGGTGTTCACCCGAACCAGGTGATACGGGTCGTCGTGGACCTCGATGGTGTCGCACGCTACGCCGTCTCGACACTCGACCGGCCCTATCGAATCGTCGTCGATTGCCAGCGTGCCGCCTCTACTGCCCGGCCCGCGCGGGAGACCCCCGCGACGGCGCGTGCGCCCGCGCTTCAGACCCGGAGCACGGTGGCCGCGTGGGCGCCGCCGCCGGCCATCGATCCGCCCTCCGCGGACTGGCTGCGCCCACCGCTGGCGGCGACGCCTGCGCCCACGGAGCCGCCGGTCGCCAGGCCCGCGATACCGAAGACCGCGCCGCTCGTGCCCAGCCCCAGCCCCCCGCCCGACCTATCCACGGGACGGGGCCCCGTCCCGCTGGCCCGGCAACTCGGCCTCGGGGCAGCGAAGATCGTCATCGACCCGGGGCACGGCGGGCACGACCCGGGCGCGCTCGGCCAGGGCATCTCCGAGGCGGAGGTCGTGCTCGACGTGGCCCTGCGCCTGGAGTCCCTTCTGCGCGGCGCCGGAGTCAACGTCGTCCTCACGCGGAGGATCGACGAGTACGTCGCTCTCGAAGAACGCCCGGCCGTCGCGACCCGCGAACAGGCCGACCTGTTCCTGTCGATTCACGCCAATGCCAGCTCGAGCCGCGCCGCACGCGGCATCGAATCCTACTTCCTGAACTTCTCGACCGATCCGGATGCCGAGGCGGTCGCCGCGCGCGAGAACGCCGCGACTGGCCGCACAATCAACAGCCTTCCGGACATCGTCAAGGCGATCACGCTGAACAGCAAGCTCGACGAATCCCGCAGCTTCGCCACCCTCGTCGAGCGCACCCTGGCGGCGCAGTTGCGCGGCGCCAACATCGGACTGATCGACCACGGCGTCAAGCAGGCGCCGTTCGTCGTCCTGGTCGGTGCGGCCATGCCGAGCGTTCTCGTCGAGATCTCGTTCATCACCAACGCACAGGAAGGTCGCCTCCTCAAGAGCGGCGCCTACCGCCAGCGGATTGCCCAGGCGCTGTTCGACGCGGTTCGCGGCTATCAGAAGTCTCTGAAGAGCGCACAGGCGGCTCCCCGGCAGTAGCGGCCGAACCGCCGTGGTACAATCTCACCGTGTTCTTCGCTCAGCCCGCCCAGCCTCTCATGCCGGTCATCGTCAAGGTGGTCGATCAGCCTGCGAAGGAGATCAGCGTCGCGGACGTCCTGATGGGGGCAGTCGGCATCACCGGCCTGTTCCTTCTGGGCGCGGCGCTGCTGGGGTTCCTCCTCGGCGGGGTGTTCATCCTGTTCCGCCGCTGGCAGGCAGGCCGTGACGTCGAGGAACCTGCGAACGACATCTTCCGGCTCACGCAGCCGCCGCGGTCGCAGATGTGACCGCCCCGCGCTCGCGGCCTTGGTTCGGCGCGATTCCTGTTCTCCTGGCCTGTTGGAACTTCGGCGCCTACCTGCTGGCCTCGCCCGTGGCGCAATCGGGGGCGGTCGAATCGGCGCTGCGCGCGACCGTGTTCGTGCGTGTGATTGGAGACCTGGAGGTCGTTGCGGGTCCGGAAACAGCGCGCGCCGGCGAGGCCAGGTTCCAGCGCACGAACGTGGAAATCGCGACCGGTTCCGGGGTCCTGATCTCGTCGGCCGGGCAGGTCCTCACCTGTCATCACGTGGTCAGCGACGAGGATCGCTCCGGGCTGATTGACGGCGTGAAGGTCCGGGTCACGGTCAAGGTGCGCCGCATCGAGGCGATGGTCCCGGGTGCGGGCGGCGCCGACGCGCCCGGCGTGCCCGAACGGTACGAGGCGGCTGTGATTGCGTCGAACCCTGACCTCGACCTCGCGGTGCTGTCGATCGGCGGCGCGACGTTTCCGCCGGCCGATCTCGGCGATTCGGACGTCTTGGAGCCCGGCGACGGCCTGGACGCCGTCGGCTTCCCATACGGCCAGGAAGTCGAAATCGGCAGGCCACCATCAGCCAGAACGGCCGCGCCCAGCGCCAGCATCAGCCATGGAGGTTTCTCCGCCTTCCGGACCGACGCGCAGGGAGGCCGCCGGTTCATCCAGACGTCGGCCGCGGTCAATCCTGGAAACAGCGGCGGGCCCGTCGTGGATGCCGACGGATACGTGGTGGGCATCGTGAGCCGGAGCCTGGCCTCCGCAGGAAGCAGCACGGGCATCGGCTTCGCGATACCCATCAACCTCGTCAAGGAGTTCCTCGAGGCGAGTGGGCTCGACGGCCAACTGCCCGCCCGCCGACTGGCGCTCGGTCCCGTTCAGGCCCTCGAGTCGAAGGGGCTGCGCCTGCGCCTGCCGTGGGGCGTCAGCGACGTGTCGCCGCTGCGGACGCGCGTCGATTCGGGAAGCGACCTGGCGACGTCCGCCGGGCTGCGGATCGATCGCGTGGTCTCCCCGTGGGACTCGTCCCGCCTGGCCGAGGCCATGACTGCGCGGCAGGCCCTCGAATCGATCTCGTCGGCCGGTACCTCGGCGCAGCGCAACCGGCCGGCGGCCGCACAGCGAATGCTCATGGGGCATGTGACCGCCACCTGGCCGGACGGCACCGCCGCGCGGATGGAATACGCGGTCGTGGAGCTGGGGCAGGAGAAGATTCTGGCCCGCTTCGTCGGACCGCCGAACGTCATCGCCTACAACGCGTCCGTCTTCCGCGCGTCGCTGGCGTCGATCGAAGCCGACGCGCTGCGGAAGCCGTCTGCTTCGATTCAGCGTCCCGCGGCATGGACAACTCCCGCCGGCATCGGCCCGTCGTCGCCGCTCGCCGGAGTCGTGGTGCCGGCCGGGTGGGTCCAGGAACCGGATGGTCCTGCCCCGTGCCAGGGCCTTCAGGCCGCATCCGAGGCGATAGCCGCGTCACCTGTAGCCGACTTCACCCGGAGCATCCGGGCGGGGGTCATCAGGCAGCCTGGCGTCTCGGCCGCCCGCGCCGCAGGCGCCTGCGGCTCGCCGTTTGCGGACGAACCCGACCGCTATCAGCGCACGCTGGTCTCGTTCGGGACCCGCCTGTTCGGCGAGGGACGGTTCGTCCAGGTCGGCCCTGACGAAGTGCTGCACTACGAGGTCATCGGTCCGGCCGAACAACAGGCCGCACTGCGGGAACTGTTCACACAGTGGCTCGCGCGGACCGCGGATGTCCGCCGAGCGCCCGAACGCTGACCACGAACCGCCCTCAATCTCACCGAATCACATCGACGGCGGCGGAGCGACATCCTCCGCGAACGGCTCTGGAGGAGGCGGCGCGGGCGGCGGCGGTACGACGATGGGCACCGCGCCGTAGCGCCCGAACCTGGTGAGCAATGCCCCGCCGAGGCCCACGGTCCACGCTGCGTACTCGATCACGAACCCGGTGAAGACCAGCATCCCGCCGAACAATGCCATCGGTCCGCCGGCGAGGCCGACAATCCGGCCGAGGACCGTGATGCCCCAGACCAGCACGAGCCCCACGATGAGGAAGGAGAAGCCGGTCGGGTTCGCCCACGAAGAACGGTTCTTGACCAGTTCGGCCAGCCCGCACGCGGCACCAGTGAAGCCGAGCAGCAGCGCGACGAAGAAGGCCAGGATCCCGAACGGGACGAGCACCAGCAGCGGGATGCCGATGATCGAAACGGCGAGGACGACCACGACGAGCACCAGGAGCGGGACGAAGAACAACTGCGCGAGCACGCCGACGAGTGCCGACTTCCAGGGCTGCGTGGTCACCGCCACCTGCACGCGCTCCACGGCCCGCGGGGCGAGCAGGAGCACGAGCGTAGCCAGCAGTGTGAACAAGGCCATCCGCAGAAGGCTCCCGAACAACCGGACCGCGCGCCAAGGGCCGGCATCGAACCAGGGCGCCCAACGGAAGTTCCAGTTCGGACGAATGTGGATCCCCGGGAAGGAGAACGCCACCTCGTTCACCTTGCCGGTGACGATTGCGCCGGGATCGCGCTCGATGGTGCCGCCCACGGCCGTCACGTCCCCGCGCACGTCCGCGCGGGGCCCGAGATGAATGTTCCCGGCGACCGCCACGACGTTGTCGCGCACGCGGCCGTTGACCGTGATCGACCCGCCGACGGCGACGACCGCGCCGTTCACCTGCTCATCGGCGTCCACGGTGATGTTCCCGCCAACCCGGACCCGAGCCTCCGCTTCCCTCCGGAACCTCCGGTCGGGGACTGGCGGAGCCGATGGCTCCGCGGACTCGGGAACCGGCGAGGGTGCCGGTTCAGGGATGGCGCGACCCGTCTCCGGCTGTCCCGGGCGGCTCACATTCGGCAGCAGCAGCCGCTGTTGGGCGGCCAAATCGAGATAGGACAACTCGAGGACGGCGTCCGCGTCCCGGCCGAGCCTCTCGCGAATCTCGCCGCCAGTCGCCAGGTGACCGTTGATGGCGATCGTCCCGTCGCGCAACTCGATGTTGTCCACGCCCTCGATCCGGGACAACGGTACGAGGACGACCCCGTTCTGGACGGGAAGCACCCTGTACCGGGCGAGGATCGCGTCCCGCACGCGCCGCTCGGCCTGTGAGGCGGGCCCGCTGGTCGAAGCCGACGGCTCCTGGGCCGACGCCACCGCAGCCCCCCCGAGAGCGCAGAGCAGGACGATGGTCAGGTCACGTGAGCAGGACAGACGTTGTCGCCACATCAGAAACACTCCTCTCGCGGAGACAGGAGACGCGAAAGACCGATAAACGCGACACTCGCCAGGCCCAGGCTCCCGCCAATCAGCAACGGCGCCGCCCCGGAAGTCGCCATCAGCGCGGCGGCTCGGCCAAGATCCGACAGCAGTGTCCACGAGACGCCCCAGAGGCCGAGCGCCACGGACACCGACGCGGTAACTCCGTGGACGAGCCGGGCCAGCGCGCCCACGGCTTCAGTGGCAAATCCGAAGAGCTGACCGGCCGACACCGTCGCGAACGCGACGCCAATCACCAGGACCGCTGCCGCCACCGTCAGACGGACCCACCAGGATCCCAGGAGGGCGCCGATCGTGCGCGGCCGCGTTGCGAGAGCGGAGTGAGGCAGGGCCGCCATGATGCGAACCCCAAGGCCGGCGGGCGCCTGGGTCACCGGGAGATAATGGGAAGCCAGGGCTGCAAACGCCGAATCGGCCTCGTCCCAGGACTCCCCCTGTTCGGCAGCCAGCCATCGTTCCAGCTCGTCCATGTCCCTGTAGACCATACCCGCCACCCCTGCTCGTTCCTACGCAGACCGTCCGGTCCGGGTTGCAGCCGTCTCCTTGCCCCTCAGGAAGGCGGCCATCTCCGTCCGCGCCCGGTGCAGATTGCTCTTTACCGTCCCCAGGGGAATCCCCGTGATCTCCGCGATTTCCTCGTAGCTGAGGTCTTCCTGGTACCTGAGGACGACCGCCTGCCGATACTCGGGGCGGAGGTTGTCCAGCGCGGCACCGAGCACACGTCCAAGGTCGCGCCGCTCGAGGCGCCTGAGGGCGTGGTCGCTCGCAGGGTCCACCAGGGTCTGGTCGAGTCTCACCTGGTCCCTCTGGCCCGGCTCGTCCATGGACAACTCCTGCGGACCGCGACGCCGAATCGCGTCGATGGCCGTGTTGTGGGCGATACGAAGCAGCCAGTTCGAGAACTTGAACCGGGGATCGAATGTGCGAAGGTGGGAGAACGCCTTCAAGAAACTGTCCTGCGCAAGCTCCTCGGCGACTGCCGGGTTACGGAGCATCCGCACGAGCAGGTTGTAGACACTCCGCTGATGGCGGTTCACGAGGGTCCGAAAGCCGTCTTCGAACCCCGCGAGCGTCCGTTCCACCAGTTGGGCGTCAGTCACATTCAGAATTCAGAATCCAGAAGCCAGAAGCCAGAAGCCAAGGGCTGGCAGCCGGGCGTCACGACGAAAGGACGAGTCGGAGGGGCCGGAAGTTCCTTTCTTTCAAGTCGAACGCCCGCACGTCCGGCGCGGCGGGAGAGGCCAGACCGACGATCAGGTAGACGAAATCGTACGCCGCTTCTTCCAGGTCACGCCCCGAAGGAACCGGCGGCGAGGTGGGGTGCGAGTGGTAGGCCCCGATGATGGAAAGCCCGCTGGCGCGAGCCTCGCGAAGGACCGCGAAATGGTCGGCGGCGTCAACCAGGAAGCGCGTCGTGCTGTCGAGCGCGTTGCGCGTCCGCACGGCCCGAACGACCTGCCGCCCGGCGCCGAGCAGGAGGCCGCAGCATTCGCGCGGCGCTTCTTCGCGAGCGTGCGAGACAATCGCCTCGTGCACGTCCGCCGGGATGGACAGCCAGTCGTCCGGCTCCATCAGAATCGCCCGGGCTCACCCTCGACCTGCAACTCGGCGGCCGTCGCCGTCCTGACGTCGTCCACCGTGAGATCCCCCGCAATCTCCTGAAGCAGGAGTCCGCTGGGCGTGACCTTGATCACGGCCATCTCCGTGATGATCGTATCCACGACGCGCTGGCCGGTCAGCGGCAGCCGGCATCGCGACAGGATCTTCGGCTCGCCGTCCCGGGTGGTGTGTTCCATGGCCACGATCACGCGCTTCGCGCCGGCCACCAGGTCCATGGCTCCGCCCATGCCCTTGACCATCTTGCCGGGGATCATCCAGTTGGCGAGGTTGCCCTCCTGGTCCACCTCGAGCGCGCCGAGCACGGTCAGGTCGATGTGGCCGCCGCGGACCATCGCGAACGAATCGGCGCCGCTGAAGTAGCAGCAGCCCGGCGTCTCGGAGATCGTCTCCTTGCCCGCGTTGATCAAGTCGGGATCGACCTCGGATTCGAGCGGGTACGGGCCGACGCCGAGCATGCCGTTCTCGGAGTGCAGCGTGATCTGGATCCCGCGCGGCACGTGGTTCGCCACCAGCGTCGGCATCCCGATGCCGAGATTCACGTAGTCGCCGTCCCGCAACTCCCGCGCCACGCGGCGCACGATCCGTTCGCGCTTGTCCACGGTGCGGCCTCCTACTCCTGCCACGCCGGCGTCGTCCGCCAGCCCGGCGTCTCGGCCTTGCGCATCGTCCGGCGTTCGATGCGCTTCTCGTAGCCACGGCCCCGGAGGATGTGGCTCACGAAAATGCCCGGCGTAACCACGCTCTCGGGGTCGAGGGCGCCAGGCTCCACGAGCTCCTCGACCTCGGCGATCGTCACCGTCGCCGCCGTGGCCATCATCGGGTTGAAGTTGCGCGCGGTCCGGCGGTACACGAGATTGCCGAGCGTGTCGCCACGGAAGGCCTTCACGAACGCGAAATCCGCCTTCAGCGGCGCCTCGAGCACGTAGCGCCGGCCGTCGATCAGTCGCGTCTCCTTCCCCTCCGCGACGATCGTGCCGTAGCCGGTGGGGGTGAAGAACCCGCCGATGCCCGCACCGCCGGCGCGAATGCGCTCGGCGAACGTGCCCTGGGGCACGAGTTCGAGCTCCAGTTCGCCGCTCAGGCACTGGCGTTCGAACTCCTGGTTCTCGCCGACGTAGGTCGAGATCATCTTCTTCACCTGCCGCGACCTGAGCAGGATCCCGATCCCGAACCCGTCCACGCCCGCGTTGTTGCTGATGACCGTGAGGTTGCGCGTCCCGCGATCGTGGAGGGCCGCGATCAGGTTCTCCGGGATCCCGCAGAGGCCGAAGCCGCCCATCATGATGGTGGCGCCATCCGGCAGGAGGGCCACCGCGTCAGCGGCACTCGCCAGGACTTTGTTCATAGTCAGCCAGTCTCCCAGCACCATGAGGCCGGAAACCGCTCGGGCTTGTCAAGAACCGAACGACACGAGGCGCTGGCGCCATTCGTTCGCCGACGCAAAGACACCGTCGATCGCGGCGCCGTTCGCCAGGTTCTGCCGGAGGTCCTGCAGCACGGCGATCAACGCGTCGAGCGACGCGCCAATCTCGTCCTCGTTCGTGGCGCAGATGTCCCTCCAGATCCCTGCGGGGCTCGATGCCAGGCGGGTGGTATCCATCAGGCCGCGCCCTGCCAGTTCCAGCCCCTCCTCCCCCGCCGCCTCGCCGACGATCGACATCAGGGCGGAGGCGGTCAGTTGAGGCAGGTGGCTCAGGAACGCCAGCAGCCGGTCGTGTGCGGCGGCCGACGGCAGCGTCACCGGTCTCGCCCCAAGACCGCGCGCGAACGCAGACAGACGGCCGACCGTTTCCCTCTGTTCGTCGGCGCCCGCGATGAACAGCCAGGGACGGCCGACGAACAAATCGGGACGTGCCGCGTCGATACCCCCGGCTGCCGCTCCGGCCAGCGGATGCCCGCCGACGAACGCGAGGCGCGCCGGCAGCGTTCGCGCGGCCTCGAGGATCGCGCGCTTGGTGCTGCCGACGTCGGTGATGACGGCGTTGGTGCCGATCCTCTCCGCGAGGCTCGGCAGCAGGTCGACGATCGTCCCGACCGGCGTGGCCAGGACAACCAGGTCGGCCTCCGAGATGATCATCAGGTTCTCGGACGCGACGTCGATCGCATGGCGGAGCATGGCCTTCTCCAGGACCGCGTTTCGATCGACGCCGATCACGAGCGCCGACGGCCAGGCCCGGCGGGCCGCCAACGCGACGGACGCTCCCATCAGGCCGAGGCCCACCACCGCGATCCGCTCGAAGACCGGCGGTGCCCCGGTCGCCCCTTCCGGCACCACGGGAAGCACTCGTGAGAGATCTGTCATGGACCTGTCGCTCTTCCCCTGCTGCACAACGGCCGCCGGTCTACCGCGCCCACCCGCGGCGCGCGACCGGTTCGACGCAAATGCTCCGGCCGATGGCGGGCGCGATGATCCGCAGTTCCGCCATCAAACGGTCGAATTGCGACGGGAGCAGCGATTGAGCGCCGTCGCTCAGCGCGTGATCCGGGTCGCAGTGCACCTCGATGATCAGGCCGTCCGCGCCCGCCGCAACGGCCGCCCGAGCCATCGGCGCGACCTTGTCGCGGCGGCCCGTCCCGTGGCTCGGGTCCGCGATGATCGGCAGGTGGCTGAGATGCTTGACCACGGGGATCGCCGAGATGTCGAGCGTGTTCCTGGTGTAGTTCTCGAACGTCCGGATGCCGCGCTCGCAGAGGATGACGTCGGGGTTGCCGCCGGCCAGGACGTATTCCGCGGACAGCAGCCATTCTTCGATCGTCGCCGAGATTCCCCGCTTGAGCAGGACCGGTTTCCGCACGGTCCCCAGTTCGCGCAGCAGTGTGAAGTTCTGCATGTTCCGCGCTCCGACCTGCAGGATGTCGGCGTAGCGCGCCAGCAGCTCGACCTGCGCCGCGTCCATGACTTCGGACACGACCCCGAGGTTCTGCTCGTCCGCCGCCCACCTGAGCAGCCGAAGGCCCTCTTCGCCCAGTCCCTGGAAGCTGTAGGGCGAACTTCTCGGCTTGAACGCGCCGCCTCTCAGGATCTTGGCGCCCGCCCGCTTGACCGCGGCGGCGGCGGCCCGCACCTGGGCCTCGGATTCGACCGAGCACGGGCCCGCCATCACGACGACTTCGTCGCCCCCGATGCGCACGTCTCCGATGGTCACCACGGTCCCCTCGGGCCGGAAACTGCGGCTCGCCAGCTTGTAGGGCTCCGTCACCCGGATGACTTCCCTTACGCCGTCGAGCATCTCGATCAACGCCGGCTCGGCGCGTTCGCCCCCGCCCACGGCGCCGAGAATCACCCGCGCCGCCCCGGTGGAACGGTGGACATCGAAGCCCATCGCGATCAAACGGCCGACCACCTCTTCGACCTGGAGGTCGGTTGCGCCTTCCGCCATCACGACAACCACGGTGCCCTCCCTACCGTACAGCCTTCAGTTCCAGGCCTCGCGCCTCGTCGATGATGCGCTCGAACAGCCGCGCGATCGCCTCCGGGCCGAGCGGCCCGCCGCCGGCAGCCGACGCGGCCCTGACGCGGCGAAGCACCTCGGCTTCCCGCTCGGGTTGGTACATGGGCAGCCCCATGCTCTTCCTGACCCGACCGATCTCGAGCGCGCAACTCGCGCGCTCGTTCAGCAGCCGGACGAGTTCGTCGTCGAGACCGTCGATCTGCCGCCTGAGGTCATCGAGAATCATGGCTGACCCGTCGCGGCCTGCTCGCAGTCCGCGCCTTTCAGCCACCGCACGTAGCGCTCGATCCGCTCTACGAAATCCGGCGATCCCGCGGCCTCCGCGACCGCGCTGACGAGTGCGCTGCCGACAACGGCCGCGTCGGCCCACGCACCTGCCTGCCGGACGTGTTCCGGCCGGGACAAACCGAATCCCAGGGCAATAGGCAGCGTCGTCCGAGGCCGGATTCGCTCGACGAGCCGGCGCGCACCTTCAGGCAGGGTATCACGCGCGCCAGTGACGCCGAGGCGCGAGATGACGTACAGGAATCCCCGGCCCAGCGCGACGGCTTTCTCGATCCGCTGGTCGGTGGTCGTCGGGCTGAGCAGGAAGATCATGTCGATCCCGACCGACGCCAGCGTGGCCCGGCACCCGTCGGCTTCCTCGACGGGCAGATCCAGCACCAGCACGCCATCCACGCCGGCCTCGGCGGCCCGCTCGGCGAAGGCGCGCTCCCCCATCGCCAGGAGCGGGTTCACGTACGAGAACAGCACAACCGGGGCCCGCACTCGAGCACGCACTCCGGCTATCAGGTCGAGCGTGGACGCGAGCGTGCCTCCCGAGGCCCTGGCCCGCTCGGCTGCCCGTTCGATGACCGGTCCATCCGCAACGGGGTCGGAGAACGGCACGCCGACCTCGATCACGTCGGCGCCGGCCCGATCCAAGGCTCGAAGCACCGTGCCGGACCGTTCGAGATCCGGGTCACCCGCGGTCACGTAGGTGACCAGCCCGGTCCGGCGGCGGGCACGGAGCTCCGCGAACGTGTCGTCAAGGCGCGACATCGGCGTCACTCTCCATCATCGTTCCCAGGTCCTTGTCGCCGCGTCCGGAGAGATTCACCAGGATCGATGCGTTCGGACCGGCCTCCTCCGCCACTCGCCGCGCGGCGGCCACGGCGTGGGCGGACTCGAGCGCAGGGATGATCCCCTCCAGGCGGGACAGGTCCCTGAACGCCTGCCGCGCCTCGTCGTCGCTCGCGACAGCGTACTCTGTACGCCCGATATCGCGCAGCCACGCGTGCTCGGGCCCGACGGCGGCGTAGTCCATGCCCGCGGACACGGAATGGGTCGCGCCGATGTTCCCGTCGCGATCCTGGAGAATGTAGGTGCGGGTGCCCTGGAGCACGCCCGCCGACCCGCCCGCGAAGCGGGCCGCGTGCCTCCCGGGGCTCAGCCCCGAGCCGCCCGCCTCGACGCCTACCAGCCGAACCGCCGAATCGTTCAGGAAGGCATCGAAGATGCCGATCGCATTGCTGCCGCCCCCCACGCAGGCGACAACCGCGTCGGGCAGCCGTCCGAACTGCGCGAGCCCCTGCCGTCGCGCTTCCGCGCCGATCACCGATTGAAACTCGCGAACCATGAGCGGATACGGATGAGGGCCGAGGGCGGAGCCGAGCAGGTAATATGTGTCGTCCACGTTGGCCACCCAGTCGCGCATCGCCTCGTTGATGGCGTCCTTCAGCGTGCGCGCCCCCGCGTCAACCCGCCGCACGCTCGCGCCCAGGAATTCCATCCGGGCGACGTTCGGCGACTGCCGCCTCATGTCCTCGGCGCCCATGTACACGTCGCACCGCAGTCCGAGAAGGGCGCACGCGCTGGCAGTCGCCACGCCGTGCTGCCCCGCCCCCGTTTCGGCGATGACACGCGACTTCCCCATTCGCTGCGCCAGGAGCGCCTGGCCCAGCGCGTTGTTGATTTTGTGCGCGCCGGTGTGCGTCAGATCTTCGCGCTTCAGGAAGATCCGCGCGCCGCCCCAGCCCGCCGACAGCCGCCTGGCTTCGGTGAGCGGCGTCGGCCGGCCGACGTAGTCCGCCAGCAACCCGGCAAGCGAGACCGCGAAAGACGGGTCCGCGCGCGCATCGAGGTAGGCCTTCTCCAGCGTCTCGACGGGCGCCACGAGGGTTTCGGGGACGAAGCGGCCGCCGAAGGCCCCGAAGTAGCCGCGCGCGTCCGGATCACGCCGCGCGAACGTCGGCAGCGGCGCACTGGCTTCGCGCCTCACCGCTTCGAAGAACCGGCGCATCGCGCCATGGTCCTTGACGCCTGGCGAAGATTCCAGCCCGGACGACACATCGACGCCGATCGGATGTACGGCGCGGATCGCTTGCGCCACGTTCTCTGGGGTCAGCCCGCCGGCGAGCATCACAGGACGGCGGGCGGCCATCCGCCGAGCGACCGCCCAATCCGCCCTGTCGCCGGTGCCGCCGCGACGATCGGGGTCGGTCGCGTCAACGAGCAGCGTGACGGATTCCGGCCAGTCGGCCAACGCGTCCAGCGTCCGCGAATCGGCTGCCACCGCCTTGACGATCCGCAGACCGAGACGTGCCGCGTCCGCGGGCGTTTCTCGGCCGTGCAACTGAACAGCCGAAAGTCCGACCCGCTCCGCAACGCTCCGCACGTGCTCCGGCGCCTCGTCCACGAAAACGCCGATCGTCGCGACGAACGGCTGAAGGCGTTCCACGATCGTCCTGGCGAGCTCCGGTGGGATGAAACGCGGGCTCCCCGGCCAGAACACGAATCCGACGGCCGCCGCGCCGAGGTCCACGGCGGCCCGTGCGTCCTCTTCCCGTGTGATTCCGCAGATCTTCACAAACATCGCAACATCTCATCGAGGGCCCGGCCGGGATCCGGCGCCGACACCAGCCGTTCTCCCACCAGGAATGCGTCGTATCCCGCGCCGCGGAGGCGACCGAGGTCGTCGAAGTCGCGCAGGCCGCTCTCGGCAACAGCCACCACGTCGTCGGGAATCGAGTCGACCAGGCCGAGCGACGCCGAAGGGTTGACCTCGAGCGTCCTCAGATTCCGGTTGTTCACGCCAATCAACCGCGGGTGCACGGCGAGTGCAGTCTCCAACTCGCCCGGATCGTGAACCTCGACGAGCGCCGCAAAGCCGAGGGCGATGGCCCGACCGTGGAGTGCCCGAAACGACTCGGGCTCGAGCGCCGCCACGATCAGCAAGACCGCATCGGCGCCCGCGGCACGCGCCTCGACGAGTTGATAGTCGTCAACGATGAAGTCCTTCCGGAGCAGCGGCAGGCCGACGCGCGCCCGCACCCGCCGGAGATCCTCGAGCGAGCCATCGAAGAAGGCCGATTCCGTCAGCACAGAAACTGCCGCAGCCCCGTTCGCCTCGTAGCCCGCGGCGATCGCGGCCGCGTCGTAGTCCGCGCGCAGCACGCCACGGCTTGGCGAACGCCTCTTGCACTCGGCAATCACGTTCAGGCCGGACGCCCGCGAAAGCCGCTCGACGAAGAGGTCGCCGTTCGGCTGCCTTCGCGCGGCCTCGGCGGCTATGCGTTCGACCGGGTCTCTCGCTCGCCGGATTTCCAGCGTCTTCCGGGTCGCCGCGACGATCGCGCCGAGCAGGTCCGGCTCGTTACACCGCGTCATGCGGCTCCTCGAGACAACGCGACCATCGTCGCCAGTGCAGCCGACGCGCGGCCGCTGTCGATCGCGTCGGCCGCCATCGCGATTCCTGCCAGCACGGTCGGCGCCGCTCCTGCAACCAGCAGCGCCGCGCCCGCATTCAGCAGCACGACGTCGCGCGGGGGACCGAAGTTCCCGGCAAGCACAGAACGCGCGATCTCGGCATTCCGCGTCGGATCGCCGCCGCGAATCGACCCGGGTGTCGCCCGCGGCAGGCCGTAGTCCGACGGGTGCACGTAGAACGTGTTCACGGTCCCATGGCGACACTCGGACACCTTCGTGTATCCCACGGTGGAGATTTCGTCGAGGCCGTCCGCGCCGTGGACGACCCACGCCCGCTCGGAATCGAGCAGCAGCAACGAGCGCGCAATCAACTCCGTCAGTTCGGGCCGCGGCACGCCGACGATCTGTCGGCGAGGTCGAACCGGGTTCGTCAGCGGGCCGAGGAGGTTGAATGCGGTCCGAAGTCCGAGCGCCCGTCGAACGGGGGCCGCGTGCCGCATCGACGGGTGGAACACGGGGGCGAAGAGGAATGCGATGCCCACCTGGTCCAGCATCCGCTCGGCCAGGTCCGGCGGAGCCGCCGCCGGCACGCCGAGGGCGTCGAACAGGTCCGCGCTCCCACAGCGGCTCGACACCGACCGGTTGCCATGCTTCGCGACCCGCGTGCCGCACGCCGCAATCACCAGCGAGGCGACCGACGAAATGTTGAAGGTGCCCGCACGGTCTCCGCCGGTCCCGCACACGTCCACGGCGTCGTCGTACCGCTTCGACAGTTTCACGGCCCGATTGCGCATGGTCCTGGCCAGGCCGACGATCTCCGCCGGGCGCTCGCCCTTCATCGCCAGGCCCATCAGGAACCCGGCCATCGCCGCGTCGCTCGCGGCCCCTTCCATGATCTCGGCCATTGCGGCCGACGCTTCGTCCGTCGTCAGGTCTTCGCGCCGCACCAGCTTCTCGAGAAGCGCTCGGAGCATGTCGCCTCACCCGTGGAGGAAGTTCCGGAGAATCTGCCGGCCCGAGCCGGTGAGGATCGACTCCGGGTGGAACTGCACGCCGTGAACCGGCCAGTTCCGGTGCCGCAGTCCCATCACCAAGCCGTCCTCGCGTGTCCGCGCGGTGACCACCAGCTCGGCCGGCCATCCGTCGGACGACACGATGAGCGAGTGGTAGCGCCCGGCGTCGAACGGGGAGGCGACCCCGGCGAAGATCCCCAGTCCGTCGTGTTCGATCCGCGACGTCTTGCCGTGGACCGGCCGAGGCGCGCGGACCACTGTTCCGCCGAAGGCGAGTCCAATCGCCTGGTGTCCCAGGCAGACGCCGAGCACCGGCACCCGGGACCCGAAACGGCGAATGGCCTCCACGACGATCCCGGCGTCCGCCGGATGCCCGGGCCCCGGCGACACGACGATGCGGTCCGGCGCGGCGCCGTCGATCGCATCGAGCGTCACCTGGTCGTTGCGCTTCACGACCGGCTCGGCCCCCAGCTCGCCGAGATACTGGACGAGGTTGAACGTGAACGAATCATAGTTGTCGATCACGAGAACGCGCATCACAGTCCTTCCGACGCCAGCTCGAGCGCCCGCATCAGGGCCTTCGCCTTGTCGCACGTCTCGTCGAACTCCGCCGAGGGGACCGAATCCATCACGATGCCCGCACCGGCCTGGACCGTGGCCGTCGTCCCGCTCATGACAATCGTCCGAATGGCGATGCAGAAGTCGAGATTCCCACCGAAGTCGAGATAGCCGACGGCGCCGGCATAAATCCCACGTCGATCGGGCTCGAGCGCGGCGATGAGCTCCATCGCCCTGATCTTCGGCGCGCCCGATACGGTCCCGGCCGGAAAGCACGAGACGAGCGCGTCGAGCCGGTCGCATTCCTTCGCCAGCCTGCCCTCGACCACCGACACCAGGTGCATGACGTGCGAGTACCGCTCGAGGCCCATGAACTGCGGGACGCGGACCGTGCCGTATTCGGACACGCGTCCCACGTCGTTCCTCCCGAGATCGACGAGCATCACGTGCTCGGCGCGCTCCTTTTCGTTGGCCTTCAGTTCCTCGCCGAGGCGCACGTCCTCGGCCTCGTCATGGCCCCGGGGGCGCGTACCCGCGATTGGATGGGTCTCCACGCGCTCGCCTTCAACCCGCACGAGCATCTCGGGCGACGATCCGACGATCGTGCGCCGGCCCAGCCGCACGAAGAACATGTACGGCGACGGGTTGACGTGCCTGAGGGCACGGTAGACCGTGAACGGGTCGGCGTCGACCTCGACCTCGAAACGCTGCGACAGCACGACCTGGTAGATGTCGCCAGCTGCAATGTGCTCCTGCCCCTGCCGCACGGCCGCCTCGAACTGGTCGCGTGTGATGTTCGAGCGCACCGTCAGCGGCGCGCCCGAGCGGCCGACCGGCTGCGAGAGGCTCGCCTGCAGCTCGCTCTCGAGAAAGCCGATCTTCGCGCACGCGAACTGGTAGAGGGCCTCGAGGTCGTCGTCCGGCCGGACGCGGGCGTTCGAAATGACGAGGATGCGGTGCCGCACGTGGTCGAAGGCCAGCACGGTGTCGAACACCATGACGGCCGCGGCGGCCTCGCCCTGATCGGGGCCCGGGCCCGGTGCAAGCGGGACCGGCTCGAACCAGGTCGCGGCGTCGTAGCCCAGGAAGCCGACGGCTCCACCCGTGAATCGCGGCAGATCCGGGACCACAGGCGACCTGAAATCGGCCATCAGGCGGCGAAGGGCCGGGATGAACGGCTCGTCCAGTTCGGTCGTCACGCCGGCGCGTTCGATCGACGTTCGGCCGTCGAGACCCGCCCGCAGCACCAGGAACGGGTCCTTGCCCAGGAACGAGTAGCGGCCGACATGTTCGCCGCCCTCGACGCTTTCGAGCAGGAACGCGTAGTCCGCGTGCCCGGCGATCTTGAGGAAGGCCGACACCGGCGTCAGCAGGTCGGCCATGATCTCCTTGCAGACTGGCACGAATGTCCCTTGCGCGGCCAGTCGCGTGAACTCCGCGAACGACGTCATCTTCATTCAGCACCTGCCATCCGGCCCAATCGTTCGATGGCCGCGTCTCGCATCCGCCCGCCCGGGGCACGTCGTCCCGTCCACCACTCGAACTGCCGGACGGCCTGCGCGACCAGCATCTCGAGGCCGCCGATCGTCGCGCAGCCTGCGGCCCGTGCATCCCGAAGCAGCGCCGTCTGTCCGGGGTTGTAGACGAGGTCGTAGACCAGGCCGCTCCCCGCGAGAACGCCGGGATCGACGGGGCTGGCCTCGACCGCGGGCCACGTGCCGACCGGCGTGGCGTTGACGAGCACATCCCAGCTGCCGCGGTCTGGCTGACCCACCCTGGCTTCTCCCAGCGTCGCGACCGCAGCCACGGCACGGGCCCGCCCCTCGTCCCGCCCGTAGATCGTCACGCGGGCCCCACGCCGCTCGAGGGCGAGCGCGGCCGCGCGCGCGGCGCCTCCGGTCCCCACGACGGCCGCCCGCGCGCCGGTCAAAGCGATGCCCCTGGTATCGAGCGGCTCCAGAAACCCTTCAACATCCGTGTTCCGAACGAACCAGCGGCCCTCTTCCACCCGGAGGGTGTTCGCCGCCCCGCACCGTCGAACGGCGTCGTCAACTTCGTGCGCCTCGCCGACAAGGTCCAGCTTGAATGGAGACGTGACGCTCGCCCCTGCCAACCCGACGGCCTCGACAAAGACTCGGAAATCGGCGGCATCGCTCGCCGCCAGCGGAAGGTAGACGCCGTCGAACCCGGTCGCGTCGAACGCCGCATTGTGCATGGCCGGCGAAACCGAGTGTTCGACCGGGCGGCCGACGACCCCGAAGAGCCGGGTCGAGGAGCTGACTTTGCGAAAGCGGAACTCGGAGACCATGCGATCGGGCGCCAGCTGGCCCGGGGCGACGGAATCACCCGAGTAGCTCCAGCATGATCCGAATCTCGCCGCGAGGACCCTGCTGGCCAGGCCCGGCACGCCCATGGCCACCAACGCGACGCGGGAGCCTTCGGTCGCCTCCCGCCCAATCGCCAGGAGCGGGAGGTTGTCGGCCAGCGCGCGAGCCGTCACCGCGATCTTGACAACGTCCGCACCTGTTGCCCGCATGGCCTCGAAGCGTGGCCGGAGGTCCCTCGGGACTCCCCCGAGGTCGTGCGACGACAGAACGATCCCGCGGCCGCGGCGCAGCGCCAGCAGCGGGGCGAAAGCCGAATCCCATTCGACATCCACGTACTCGGCGCCGAGTTCCGCGGCCTGCCCCAGGAAGCCGAGACGTTCTTCCTCCGATCCGTCGAACGCCCCGCCCTCTCGCCGTGGCCGGCAGGTGACGACAACCGGGCCGCGGCGCCCGGCGAGCGCGCCTGGCACATCGATGTCACCGACGCCGTCAAGGCGGAGTTCGACGAGGTCCGCCACGCGAGCGGCCTCATCACGCGCCGCCCGCAGCCCGGCCATCGTCCGGGCCGTCACCGTGACACACAAGAGAGGTGCGGTCATAAAACGCAAAAAGCCTCTTCAACCGTCTGGCTGAAGAGGCTCTCCAAAGTCACGCGCTCGGGCGGCTCAGGACACAGGGGCCTCTTCAGCGGTGTAGTACCACCACCAGCTGGGATAGGAGGCCGTGTACACGCCAGCGCCGGCGCACGGGGCGCTTTCGAAGATCCGGCAACGGGGCTGGCACTTGCTCATCATGGCGCGTCTCGACCCGATCGGCCCGAGGGCGTTCACGTTACCAGAGAGCGCATGGCCCGTCAACCTGGAGCGGCCGCGCGGCGCGCTCTTTGGCCGCCAAGCCGTTTCCCCGCGCTATAATGGGGTTGGATCCGACCTGTATTCACGACCGCATGCCCAGGACGCCAGTCCTTCCCATGAAGTCTTCGACTCTCTGCTCGGTCATCCTTCTCGCTGTTCTCGTGGGTGCCTGGCCCTCTGCGGCACCCCGCTACATGTCGGTGGACGAAGTCCGTCCAGGCATGGTGGGAATCGGGCGCACGGTGTTCGAGGGCGACCGCATCGAGGAGTTCAAGGTGCAGATCCTCGGCGTGCTGCGGAACACCAACGGCCCGCAGCGCAACATGGTCCTAGCCAGGCTCGAGGGCGGCCCGCTCGCGAGCACCGGCGTCATCGCCGGGATGAGTGGCAGTCCCGTCTACGTGGATGGCCGGCTGCTCGGGGCCGTCGCCTTCGCGCTCGGTCAGTTCTCGAAGGAACCGATTGCCGGCATCACGCCGATCGAGGAGATGATCGAGGCGGCCGGCCCGCAGGCGCGCCGCGCACCGGTCGACGCCACGGCTCGGCTCGAACTCCCCTTGACGCAGGACAAGGTGGCGGCCGCACTTCGCGCCGCGTTCTCCCGGTTCCGGCGGCCCTTCGCCGACAACCCGGGTGATATCCGGGTCGAAGGCCTCGGCCTGGCCGACGCGCCCCGCCTTGCGCAGGTCGGCGCGCTGATGACGCCCATCGCTACGCCCCTGGCGCTCGGCGGGTTCTCGGGCCCCGTCCGCGAAACGGTCTCGAGCGTACTCCGGGAATCGGGGTTCCTCCCGACGCCGGACGGCGCCCCAGCCACGCGCGCGGCGCTCGCGCCCCGTCAGTCCGCTGACCGGCCGGTCCTCAGGCCCGGAGACCCGGTGGGCGTCAACCTGATCACCGGCGACTTCATCATGGGCGCAACCGGAACTGTCACCGAGGTTGACGGCAACCAGGTGTACGCATTCGGTCACCCCTTCTACAACCTGGGGACCACCCAGTTCCCGATGACACGGGCATATGTGTACGCGCTCCTGCCGAGCCTTCTGTCCTCGATGAAGATCTCGACGACGGGCGAGACGATTGGCACGTTCCGGCAGGACCGCGCCACGGCCATCGCCGGCACGCTCGGCAAGGGGCCGGACATGGTGCCCGTCCGTATCTCGCTCGACACCGAGCGCGGGCTCCGGAAGACGTTCACTTACCGGATCGTCAACGATCAGCTCTTTACGCCGCTCCTCACCTACGTCTCGATCCTCAACACGCTGTCGTCGTACGAGCGTGAGTACGGCACGGCCACGTTCACGGTGAAGGGCGCGGCAAGGGTGCGTGGGCACAGCGCCGTCGATTTCGACGACGTGTTCGCGGGCGAGTCGCCGTCCGTCGGCGCGGCCACCTACGTCGTCGCGCCTCTGACCTTCCTTCTCGGCAACGACGTCGCGCCCGTGGATCTCGACGGAGTGGACCTGACGATCACTACGAGCGAGCGCCCGCGGACCGCCACGCTCGAGAGGGTCTGGGTCGACGCGGTGAAGGTCCGGCCCGGGACAACCGTGCCACTCAAGGTGCTGATCCGCACGTACCGCGGCGACGAAGTGACGAGAACCGTGCCGATTGACATCCCGGCGAACGCCGCCGGCTCGCTGTCGGTCCTCGTGTCCGACGGCGCGAAACTCGCGCAACTCGAGCAGCGCGATGCGAGGGCGGCCCAACCGAAATCGATCGACCAGATGATTCATCTCCTGAACAAGGCGAAGAAGAACAACCGACTGTACATCCGGCTGCAGCGCCAGGATGCGGGGGCCGTCATCAACGGAGAAAGCCTGTCCTCGCTGCCGCCCTCGGTGCTGGCCGTCATGGAATCGGACCGGAACGGGGGCACGTTCTCGCCCCTGCGGAACGCCATGGCCGGCAACTGGGAGGTGGTGACCGACGGCGCCGTCTCGGGTTCGCGCACTCTGACGATCACCATCCAGGGCAACTAGCATGTCGCACCGAACTGCTCGACTCTTGCTCGCGGCGGTCATCGCGTCTCTCGCGGTCGTGTTGGTTTCGGCCTCGACGCCGACGTTCTGGCAGGTTTCCACGCGGGTCGATCTCCTGAAGGGCGACGTGGAGAACCTGTCGATCGACAACGACGGCCGGCTCTCGCTCGGTCCGCCCACCTCGCTGGTCTACGACTCGGCGGCCCCCTTTCTCTGGGCGCTGATCCCGGGAAGCGACGGCGCGGTGATCGTCGGCAGCGGGAACGAGGGCAAGGTGTTCCGCGTGGATAAGGACGGCAAGAGCACGACGCTCTTCGACGCGTCCGAGCTCGAGGTCCACGCGCTGGCGCCCGCCCCCGACGGCGGCGTCTACGTGGCCGCGTCTCCCGACGGCCAGATCTACAGGGTGGACGCCAAGGGCACCGCGACGCCGTTCTTCAAGCCCGAGGAGAAGTACATCTGGTCGCTGGCCGTGGACGCGACGGGACAGGTCTTCGCGGGCACGGGCGAAAAGGGCGTCATCTACAAGATCACCCCAGACGGCAAGGGCAGCGTCTTCTACAAGACCCGGTCCGCGAATGTCGTCGCACTCACGTTCGACAAGGCCGGAAATCTCCTGGCCGGAACCGAATCGCCCGGGCGCGTCTTCCGGATCGACCGCGAGGGCAAGGCATTCGTGCTCCTGGAGTCGGCCTTTCGCGAGATCCACTCCCTGCGGGTGGACGACAAGGGCGTCATCTATGCGGCCGCCGTGGCGGCCAAGGGCGGCGGCGCGAGCGAGGAACGCCCGCCCGACACGACCACGGCGGAGCCGGCACGCTCCGCCCCGGTGCCGTCGGTCACGGCCGAGATCACCGGGTTCTCGGTCATCGACATCGGCGGGTCAGCGACCGCCGACGCGAAGCCCAGCCCGCCGAAGGCCGGCCCCCGCGGTTCGAAGGGCGCCGTGTACCGAATCCTGCCCGATGGCCTGTGGGACACGCTCTGGGAATCGTCGGACGACACGCCCTACGACCTGGCATTCGCCGGCGACGGCGCGCTGCTGATCGCCACCGGCAACAAGGGCAAGATCTTCCGCGTCGTCGGCGATCCACCGCAGGTCACGCTCGTCGGCCGGGCGCCCGCCAAGCAGGTCACCCGTTTCCTCACCATGCCGAAGGGCGAGATCCTCTACGTGACATCGAACCCCGGAAAGATGCTCCGGCTGTCGCCCGGGCGCGCAGACCGCGGCACCTATGAATCTGAGGTGCGCGACACGGAGACCGTGTCCACGTGGGGCACCATCAACTGGAAGGCGTCGACACCCGCCGGCACGCAGGTCGAGCTGAGGACGCGGTCCGGCAACAGCCAGACGCCCGACGACACGTGGAGCGCTTGGTCCGAGCCGTACCGGAACCCGGACGGCCAGCAGATCACGAGCCCGAAAGCGCGTTACCTGCAGTGGCAGGCGACGCTCACCGGCAAGGACGCATCGCCGGTGCTGACATCGGTGACCGCGGCGTATCTCCAGCGAAACCTGCGCCCTCGCGTGACGTCGATCACGGTCTACCCGGCAGGCATCGTCTTCCAGAAGCCGTATTCGACCGGCGAGGCGGAGATTGCGGGGTTCGAGGACGGGTGGCCGGACACGCGCCCCTCGCCGGCGGCCCTCGCCGCCAGCGGCCCGGGCAATATCAGCATTGGCGCCAGCCCATTGGGCCGGCGCATCTTTCAGAAGGGGCTGCAGGCGTTCGCTTGGAAGGCCGAGGACGACAACGACGACAAGCTGCAGTACGACGTGCTGTACCGTCGCGAGGGCGAGACCGGCTGGAAGACGCTGAAGCGCGGGCTCACCGACCAGCTGTTCGTGTGGGATACCACGTCCGTGCCCGACGGTACCTATATCCTGCGGGTCGTCGCCAGCGACGGCCCTTCCAACCCGACGGCCCTCGCACTGTCGGGCGAGGCCGACAGCGCCACCTTCGACATCGACAACACGCCGCCGACGATCCACGTCACCGGCATCCGTCGCGAAGGCGGCCGCACGACGATTTCGTTCGAGGCATCCGACAGTCAGTCGGCGATTCAGCGGATGGACTACTCGCTCGACGCCACCCGTTGGCGCCCCATCTACCCGAAAGACGGCATCTGCGACTCACGGCTGGAACGGTTCGAGCTGGTGATCGACGGCGACTCGTCCGGCGTGATGCTCCGCGCCATGGACGCGATGAACAACGTGGCCGTTGCCCGCGCGGAACTGCCGGAGAAGCGGTAGACGTTCCGGCTGTTGGCCCAGCCGGCCTAGACGAGCCGGATGCCCGGCCAAATCGCAAGTTCCGATATGGAGGTGCTCGATCGCGACGGCTTGGGCTGCAGTTGCAGCTCCGGCATCTTGGCCTTCACGGTCATGCTCGCATAGAGCCAGACCATGTTGACCGCAACCGGAGCCGGCGACCCGGCACAACGGGCCGGTTGGAAACGGGCTTTGGAGATCACATCGAGCAGCGCGAGTACCGCCCGCTGCTCCTCCTTCGTCGGCCCCTTCCCATCGCCGCCTGCCTGAATCACCTGGATCTTCGCGATGAACCCTTCGCGGGTGACCACGGTATCCAACGCGAGCGCCAGTTCCTCTTCATCGAGCGACGTCGGCGTCGGGAATGCGTCGTTTGACCAGGCACTGGGCGGGTTGATCCCCGCGTTCATCACCATCGGGTTGGCGTTGGAGCCCGCCGGGTTCGAAATGGCATAGTAGAAGATGGCGAAGATGAGCGCGAGGCACGCAACGGTCGCCCCGGTTGCGCCGAGCGCGGCCCAAACCAGGTGCAGGTCTTCGAAGATGCGGCTGGTCCATCCACTGAACGACTCGGCGTCCTCCGCCTTCAGCCGGCTGACGACGATCGAGGGCAGTCCTTCCCACTCCTCGGGCTGGACACCGGTCGCCAACGCTCCGGCACGCAGGCAGGAACCGAGATCGTCGATCTCCCGGACTTCTGCTGCGCACGCCGGGCATTCCCGCAGGTGCGCCTGGACGGCGATCTGATCGCCGACCGGCAGTTCGCCGTCATGGAACGCGGACAACTGGCGCCGCACGTACCAACAAGCTCGCGGCATCATGTCCTGTCCGCCTCTCTCAGCTGGGTCCGCAGCGCACCACGCGCCCTCGTGAGCCGCGACTTCACGGTGCCCACGGCCACCCCCAGCGAAAACGCTATTTCGTCGTAACTCAACCCGTCGATCTCCCGAAGAACGATCACCGTCCGCTGATCGAATGGCAGCCGGCCAAGGGCGGCCCAGATCCGCGTGGCCAGCTCCTTCTGCCCGAACATCCGGTCCGGCTCTGCCATGTCGCTCGCCGGCGGCAATTCTCCGTTCGTCTCGAAGCGCTCCTCCAGAGAAACCTGTTCCGACCGGTGGCGGCGCTTCCACCATCGCTGGCGGTTGCGCGCCTGGTTGATGACGATGCGGTAAATCCAGGTCCTGAGGGCGGATTGGCCGCGGAAACGGCCGATGGTGCGAAAGACGTTCAGGAAGACTTCCTGCGACAGGTCCAGGGCTTCGTCCTGGTCGCCCAGCATGTGGAGCGCCAGGTGGAAGACCATCCGCTGGTGCTCGGCCACCAGCTCGGTAGAGGCGACCTCGTCGCCGGCCGCACATCGACTGATGAGCGCCGCCTCGCGGCTCCCGACCTCGGACCAGCTGAGCGCTGATGCTCGTTTCACCGTGAGTTCCCCGGCCACCTGGGCTACTCCCTTCACTATAGCAGTTTCGACCCTGGCTGTCAGGAAGACTCGGGCTTGCCGCCGGTCGCCGCCTCCGGCCTCGAGCTTCTGGAAGATTAGACCCCGTTGGCAGGCCGAAAGTTCCATTCCGCTGTCGTTTGCGGCAATAACTGCTGCTACCATATGGGGCGATGAAGCGCACCGCGGTCATCGCCTTGATCGTGTCGGCGGCACTGCTCGGCGTCCTCGCCTGGCAGGCGGTCGCCCGCCAGGCCGAGTACGGCCGCCTGATCGCCGAAGGCGACCGGGCGGTGGCCAAGGACGAGACCTTCCTGGCCGTCGAGGCGTTCAGCGGCGCGATCACCCTGCGCCGCGACTCCATGCTCGCTTATCTGAAGCGCGGGGAAACCTACAGGCGGCGCGGCGAGTTCAGCGAGGCGCTGCGCGACCTTCGCAAGGCCGCTGAACTCGACCCGACGGCCACCAAGCCCCTCGAACTGCTGGGGGACCTGAACGCCAGCCTCGAAAGATACGCCCGCGCCCAGGAGAGCTACGAGGCCTACCTCCGGCTGGACGACCGGACGCCGCGAGTTCTGTACAAACTGGCACTCGCCCGCTACCGCCTTGGGCGCTCGCAACCGGCGATCACCCCACTCCGGCAGGCGCTGGCCATCGACGATCGGTTCGCCCCCGGCTACTACCTACTCGCGCTCTGCCTGACGGCCGTCGGTCAGTCGGCAGAGGCGACAACGGCGCTGGAACGCGCCGTGCAACTGGAGCCAGGGCTGAGCGCAGCCCGGGAGAAGCTGGCCGAGGCCTACGCGGCCGCACACCGGGACAAGGAGTCCATCAACCAGCTTGAAGCGCTGGCCGCGCTCGAGCCCGCCCGGCCCGAACGTCAGCTGGCGCTGGGCCTCGCCTACGGCCGGGCCGGACGGTCCGAACTGGCTGTGATGACGCTCCGCCGGGTCGCCGAAGATCGTCCGGAAGACGCGGAAGTGTGGATCGCGATTGGACGCATCTGGCTGGAGGCCGCCGAGGCGCAGCTCGACCGAGTGTCCTTGAACAAGGCGATAGAGGCGCTCGATGCGGCGGCCAGGCGCAAACCGCCTGGCAGCGAGGAGCTCCTGCTGCTCGGCCGGGCGCGGCTCCTGGCTGGCGACGTGGCGGGGGCCGAACAGACCCTGAAACAGGCGGCGGCCCAGTTCCCGATTGAGCCGGACGCTCTCCTCAGGCTGGCGTCCACAGCCGAACGAGCCGGCCATATTGCCACTGCCCGCGATGCCCTGATGCGCTACACCGCCATCTCGGGCGACGGGATTCCGCCGCCAGACCGGGCGCTTCACCTGGGCGATTTGTCCATGCGGCTCAACGAGCCGGCGGCCGCGGTTGGCTGGTATACGACAGCGGCCGACAGCCCCACCGCGCCGGCCTCCACGTTCGTGAAGCTGGCCGACTCGCAATCCCGCGTGGGTGACCAGGCAGGCGCGCTGGCGTCGGTCTCCCGCGGGCTGCAGCGTGAACCCCGGAATGCGGTGCTGCTCGGCCTCCAGAGGCGCCTCGGCGCCGTGGCACAGGGCCAGCGCTAACGGTCCATCCCCCGCCGCGGGTCAACCCGGTCCCTCAGGCCATCTCCGAGGAAGTTGAAACCCAGCACGAGCAACGCGATGGACAGGCCGGGAAACACGGTGAGATGCGGGGCATCCAACAGGTGCGCCCGTCCCCCGTTCAACATCGTCCCCCAACTCGGCGTGGGCGGTTGGACCCCGAGCCCCAGGAAGCTGAGCGAGGCTTCGGCCAGGATCGCCCCGGCCATCCCCAGTGTCGCCTGCACCACCAGTGCCGGGAGCGTGGTCGGCAGCAGGTGCGTCACCAGAACGCGCCAGGTGCCGGCGCCGAGGGCCCGCGCCGCCTGGACGAACTCGAACTCGCGGGCGCGCAGGACCTGGCCGCGCACGAGGCGCGCGTACCCCACCCACCCGATGACCGACAGGGCCAGCACCACGTTGAAGAGGCTCGGGCCGAGTACGGCGACCAGCGCAATGGCCAGCAGGATGCCAGGGAACGCCATCAGGACGTCGATCACCCGGCTGATCACGCTGTCGATCCGCCCGCCGAAGTACCCGGCAGTCGCACCGAGCAACGCCCCGACGGTCGCCGACACCGAGACGACGGCGAGACCGACGAGCAGCGAGATCCGCGCGCCGGCCAGGATCCGGGAGAGGATGTCCCGACCCAGTTCGTCGAGGCCGAACGCGTGCATCGGCGTCGGACCGGAAAGCCGGAGCGAGAGCACTTGCGCGGACGGATCGTACGGCGCCACGATGGGCGACAGGACCGCCGCCGACACCGCCACGGCCACGATGATCGCGCCCAGTCGCGTCATCGCCCGTCCGCCCCCCGATCTGGCATCGCTCGTTCAGTCATAGCGGATTCGCGGATCCAGAAGTCCGTAGACCAGGTCGGTGGTCAGGTTCACGAAGACATAGGTGACCGCGATCAACAGGATGCAGCCCTGCACCGCGGGGTAGTCGCGGAAGCTGATCGACTGAATGAGCAGGCGGCCGACGCCCGGCCACGCGAATATCGTCTCGGTGATGATCGCGCCCGTGAGCAAGGACCCGAACTGCAATCCCACGATGGTGACCACCGGGATCAGGCTGTTGCGGAACGCGTGCCGGAGGACCGCCCGCCAGCGAGACGCGCCCCTGGCCCGAGCGGCGACGACGTACAGTTCGTGAAGCTCCTCGTAGAGGCTGGCGCGCGTCATCCGGGCGATGATCGCCGCGAGCGCCGCGCCGAGCGTGACGGCGGGCAGCACCAGATGGAGCGGCGTGCCCCGGCCCGACACGGGGAGCAGGCTCCACTGCACCGCGAAGAGAATGGCGAGGAGGGGGCCGAGCCAGAAATTCGGGACCGAGATCCCGACCAGCGCCAGCGTCATGGCGGCGTGATCGACCCAGGTGCCCTTGCGAACGGCCGCGACGATGCCCAGCGGGATGGCCAGGCCCAGCGCCACGGCCATCGCGGCGAGCGCCAGTTCGGCCGTTGCGGGCATCCGCTCGGCGATCAACCTGGCTACCGGTGTATTGGTACGAAACGAGGTGCCGAGGTCACCGCGAGCGAGGCCGGCGACGAACGTCCCGTACTGGACGTAGAGAGGACGGTCGAGGCCCAATCGCGAGCGCAGCGCGGTCACGTCGGCCGGTGCGGCGCCCTCTCCCAGCATCGCCTGAGCCGGGTCGCCCGGCACCAGGTGGATGAGGGAGAACACCAGCGTCGCGACACCGATGAGGACCGGCACCGTGTGCAGCAGGCGCCGCAGGAGATAAGAGCCCATCGTCACCCGATACCGAGTCGCGCCATCAGCTTCGCCAACCCCTGGCGCGTGAGCCCGAGGTCGCCGGCCGCCTGCGCCCGACGACCGCCGGCCCGCGCCAGCGCGGCCCTGACGAACCGGGCCTCGAACATCCGCCTCGCGTCCTCGAGGTTCTGCACGGTCGTCGCCGCCACCTGCCCGGCGATGATCCCCGGCAGGTGCTCGGGACCGACACTGCCCCGCCTGCCGACGGCCACGGCCAGCGCTGCCATCACGTTCTGCAGTTCCCGGACATTGCCTGGCCAATCATACCGCGCGAGCGCCGCCAGTGTCGCCGGCGCCAGCGTGCAGCGACTCTCCACCCGGGCCGTGGCCTCGCGCCAGAAGTGCGAGGCCAGGACCGGAATGTCCTCGAGGCGCGCTCGGAGCGGCGGAACCAGGATGCGAATGACCTCGAGTCGATAGAGCAGGTCGCGCCGAAAGACGCCCGCCTCCACGGCCGGGCGCAGGGGCCGGTTGGTGGCCGCCACGATCCGAACATCCACCGAACGAGAGAAGTTCTCGCCGACCCGACGCACCTCCCCTTCCTGGATTGCCCTCAACAGCTTGGCCTGCGCTCTGGCGGACAACTCCCCCACCTCGTCCAGCACGAGGATGCCGTGATCCGCCTCCTCGAACAGCCCCTTTCTCTCGGCGACGGCCCCAGTGAAGGCCCCGCGCGCGTGCCCGAACAGTTCGGCCTCGACCAGGTCGTCCGTCAGTGCGGCACAGTTCAACGCGCACAGCGGTCGGTGCTTCCGTGGGCCGAGCCGGTGGACCGCGCGGGCCACGAGCTCCTTTCCGCTGCCGCTCTCTCCCTCGATGACGACATTGAATGGCGCACGGGCGGCCTGGAGGATCTCGCGCCGGAGGCTGGCAATCGGCTCGCTGACGCCGACGATTTCCCCTGCAGCCATCTGGACAGGCTCCGCGGGTGTCGCGCGCCGATCGAGCGCCGTGCGGACACAGGGCGCAACGGCAGCCGAGGCTGCGGCAAGGACGGCGCCTGCGACTGCCCAATCGGGCGGGACATCCGCCGCCCAGCGACAGCCGTACGCCCCGACGCACGCCCCCGCGAACCGGATCGGAACGGCCGCCTCGAGGCCCGACGCAGTGGATGTCGGCGCGATCACCACCCCGGCCTCGATGGCCCGACGCGCAACCGCGTCGACACGATGCTCGCTGCCGTCGGCCGCCAGCACGAACGTAAGGTCCTGGTCTCCGCCGAAGCAGGCCACCGAAGCCGCCCGCACCCGCTCGCGCAGGATGGCCGTCACGCGTTGCAGCACTGCCGCTTCGTCGTCCGAGGACTGACAGACTCCCAGGACGTCCACCACCGTCTCCACTATGGCAGCCCGTGCCGGCATGGCCGCTGCGGCAGGCAGGCTTCCGCCTGCCGGGTTCCCCGCCGGAATCAGCCCGACTCCGACCTGACTTGTATGGTGTCGACCTTCGCCTCGAATCACGCGTTCGAGGGGAAGGCCCACGACCCTGGGAAGCCGCGCGGGATCGAGGCGCGCCAGCCGCGCGACGAGTGCCCGAGCCTCACGCTCCCTGCCAGCCCGCTGAAGCCCCTGGGCCAGGACGACGCGAAGACGAAGCGCACGGAGCGGGGCGTGCGCGCGCCTCGAGGCGTCGATGCCCTCCTCGACCAGTTCTCGGACCACCGAGATATCACCGAGGACACCGAAAACCGCGGCCTTCGCATAGCACGCCGCGGAGAGTTCGGTCGGGTCGCCCGCCTCGCCGGCGCGATCCCGCGCGTCGGCGCCAAATCGGCCCGCGCGCGCGAGGTCGCCGGCCGCCAGGGCAACCCGCGCGGACAGGCAGGCGCGGGCCACACCGAGGCGGATGGCGCCGACCGGCCACGAAGAGGGCAGCACATCGAGAGACGCCCCGCCAGGGGGCGCCGCGTGCAGACGCTCGCGGGCGCGCCTGGCCTCGCCGAGCCGGATCCACTCGCGTGCGACATCATCGGCGTCGGGGTCGGCCGCCTCGGGTGTCGCGTCCCGTGATCGCTCGAGGCAGTCCCACGCCTCGGCGACACGTTCCTGCCAGAACAGACAGCGCGCCAGGGCCAGGGTCGCGAACTCGTGCAGCACCGGCGCCGGCATCTGCGCCGCGGCTATCCTGGATGACCTCAACGCCGCCTCAGCCTCCCGGAGGCGACCTCCGTCGGTCCATGCGAGACCGACGAACACCGCGGCCTGGATCGCGGCGTCGGCGAGGCGTGCGTGGTCGAAGTGCTGTCGCGCCCGCTCCAGCATCCGGGAGGCCTCGGCCAACTGTCCCCGAATGAGCAACAGCCGTCCGAGGGCCAACGCCGTCTCGCCAGCGGCGGCCTCGTCGTGCCGTCGAGCGCATCGGCCCAACGCCTCGCGCAGCAACCGCTCGGCCTGGGCGTGGTGGCCATTTGCAGCCACCTCGGCGATCGTCCGTGGCGGGGTGTCGAGGTAGCACGGCGCGTTCGACAAACCAGGCGACCACGCGGGCACGGGAATCGGTGCCGCCCCGGAGGCGGCCTCGAGCGCCGGAGGGCTGTCGCCCGGCGCGGTCAGATAGCGGGCCGATTCCTCCCGAACCGCCAGCGGCCTCGAGTGCACCTCGTGGACTGCGGAGGGGGCCGTGGAGCCGGCTTTCGACGCGACCTCCAGGCGCAGCATCACGTGGGGACGGTCGCTCGACAGACCCAGCGACAGGAAGAACAGCGCCGCTCCCTTGGCACAGCCCGATTTGTTGCCGGTCTGGAACAGCAGCACGTGGCGGCCGTCGATCGCCTCGAGCCATTGCCCAAGGTGCGGTGCCGCGTGGCCGCCGACATCCAGGATCGCAGACGTGATGGGGATGTAGCCATGTAGCCGGGCTCCACGTGCGAGCGCCCGCAGCAGCGGGACGTCAGTGGGTCCCTTCCGAACGCCAAAACGGATCACCCGCGGTTGGCCCGACACGCCGCCGTCGAGAACGTCCGCCAGGCGCTCGACAAGTTCGATCGTCTCGTCGCCCGTCACCCCGAAAGCGCGGTGTACCGGGACGTCATCCGGTCGAACCGCCGCCCGGCGGCGCTTGATGTCCGGGCATGAGGCCAGCAACCGCTCGAGTTGCGCGGCGCAGTGTTCGAGCCCTGCTTCGTCATCGGCACCGAGCGGCACACCTGTTTCGTCGGTCGGCAGGAGCGCAGGCCGGCCGGCGACATCGATGACGCTGGGCCACCTGAGCCGGCCCGGCGACAGGGACCGGGACATGAGAAAGCTCACGACGTCCGAAACCGCAATCGCTGTCCCCTCGTCACGGACCTTCCACCCGGGATGCGCCGCAGGGCATGCCCACGCCTCGAAGTGTCCGGCGCGCCCGACCGCGCCGAAGTCCACGAGCGCGACAAGGTGCGGATGTGAGAGGCCAGACAGCGCCGCGCAGCGCATCAGCCAGTCGGCCTGTCCCAGCCGGTCGCCGAGCGCGACCGGGCGAATCCACACGGACTCACCCGTCGCCAGGTCGATGGCCTCGTCGGATTGCAGGACGACGAACCGGTCGGCGAAAAGCTGCGGCGCCATGTCGGCCGGATCAGCTGCAAGAACACAGCCGCGAGGGGCAATCGCGCGGAAATACCAGGATTCACGGCAAACGACCGGCGGCCGCCCAGTGGAATCCTCCCGGGAGCGCGCAGAAACTTCGGCTAGAATGAGGCGAAGATGCTGCGCTTTCTGACTGCTGGCGAATCCCACGGCGAGGCCCTCGTCGCCATCCTGGAGGGGATGCCCGCGGGCCTTGCGCTCTCGCGCGACGCGATCGACCGCCAGCTGCGTCGTCGCCAGGGGGGCTACGGCCGAGGCCGGCGGATGGCGATCGAGTCGGACCGGGTGGAGATCCTCTCAGGCGTCCGGCACGGCCTCACGCTGGGAACGCCGATCGCGCTGGTCGTCAGAAACAAGGACTGGACGAACTGGCAATGGACGATGGCGGTGGACGAAGTGCCGCCGGCGTCGGCGGGCGGCGCCCACCGGCCGCCCGTCGCCCGACCACGGCCCGGCCATGCCGATCTCGCCGGCGCGTTGAAGTTCGGCTGCCAGGATCTTCGAGACGTCCTCGAGCGTGCCAGCGCCCGTGAGACCGCGGCCCGCGTCGCGGTCGGCGCCTGCGCGCGGGTCTTCCTCGAGCGGTTCGGAGTCCGGGTCGCCTCGCACGTGACCGCGATCGGCCATGTCCGTCTGGCCGAGGCCGACTCCCCGTCGTTCGACGCGGTGTCGGCACTCGAAGACAACGACCCCGTGCGCTCCGTCGATCCGGCGCTGCGGGAGCAGATGATGGCCGCTATCGACGCGGCCCAGGCCGCCGGCGACACCTTGGGCGGCACCTTCGAGGTCATCGCGCGCGATGTGCCGACCGGGCTCGGCAGTTACGCCCAATGGGACCGTCGCCTCGACGGACGACTGGCGCAGGCGTTCATGTCCATCCCGGCTGTCAAGGCGGTGGAAATCGGCATCGGGGTCGTCGCGGCGTTCCGGCGCGGGTCCGAGGTGCACGACCCGATACGCCCCGCGGCGAATCCGGAGCGGCCCGAGAGGCTGACCAGGCCGACCAATCGCGCGGGTGGCCTCGAAGGCGGCGTGTCCAACGGCGAGGAAATACGGGTGACCGGCTACATGAAGCCGATCGCCACGCTCATGTCGCCCCTGCCGTCTGTGGACCTGACGACCGGACGGGACGCGCCGGCGGCGATCGAACGCAGCGACACCTGCGCGGTCCCGGCCGCGGCCGTCATCGGCGAAGCCGTGATGGCCATCGTGCTCGCCGATGCGTTCATCGAGGTGTTTGGGGGCGATACGATCCCCGACATCACCCACAGTTTCGATGCGTGGCGCCAGACTCGGACGCTGCGCTTCACCGCCGCCCCAGGCCAACCCGGGGAGGAAGCCCCTCACCCATGATTCGCTCCATCATCAAGTTCGGGGACGAGACGCTGCACCGCCCGGCCGAAGAGGTTCACACCATCACCGCCGAAGTGGCCGCCCTGGCCCGGGACATGGTGGAGACCATGTATGCCGCCCCCGGCATAGGGCTGGCGGCGCCGCAGGTGGGGGCGCCCATCCGCCTGTTCGTGATCGACCTGTCCCTGGGGCACGACCCGAAGGGCCTCATCGCGCTGGTCAACCCCGAGTTCGTCGAACGCGAGGGCATGCAGCTCGAGGAAGAGGGTTGCCTGAGCCTGCCGGGCTTCAACGCGACAGTCGCACGGCCGGAGCGCGCGACCATCAAGGGCGTCGACATCGAGGGCCGCGAGCGCTTCTACACCGGTGACGGCCTGCTCGCGCGCGCATTCCAGCACGAGATGGACCACCTCGACGGGCGCGTGTTCACCGACCGCCTGCGCGGGATCAAGCGGGACCTGATCGTGAGGCGCATCAGGAAGCAGATTCGCTCCGGCAAGTGGTGAGCACATGACGCGTCTCCGGCTGGTCTTCTTCGGCTCGCCCGGCTTCGCGGTTCCCACGCTGCGGGAGGTGCTATCGCGCGGGCACGAGGTGGTGGCGGTCGTCGCGCAACCTGATCGGCCGCGCGGCCGCGGGCAGAAGCAAAGCCAGGGCCCGGTCAAGGCCTTCGCGGAGAGCCACCGCCTCCGCGTGCTCCAGCCCGATCGGATGAATGACGAGGCGTTCCTCTCGGCCCTCGCCGCGCTCACGCCCGACCTTGGGGTCGTCGCGGCCTATGGCAAGATCCTCCCGGCCCCGCTGCTGGCGATTCCCAGACTCGGCCTGATCAACGTCCATGCCTCGCTGCTTCCCCGCTGGCGCGGCGCGTCCCCGATTCACCGGGCGGTGATGGCAGGCGATCCGGAGACGGGCGTGTCGATCATGCGCGTCGTGCAGGCGCTCGATGCAGGCCCGGTGTTCGCGGAGGCGCATCGCCGTGTCGGCATGGACGAGACGAGCGACGAGGTCGAGCGCGATCTTGCGGAGCTTGGCGCGCGGCTGATCCTGCCGGTCATCGACGGGCTCGCAGCCGGCACGGCCCGCGAGACGCCCCAGGACGAGAGACTGGCCACCTACGCGCCGCGGCTCACCCGCGAGGATGGCCTGATCGAGTGGGGCGCCGCAGCGGCGACGGTTCACAACCTGGTGCGCGGCCTGCACCCGTGGCCGCACGCCTTCACCTCGCTTGATGGCGCCCGAGTCATCGTCCTCCGCACGTCGCTCGGACCGCGCGGGATGACGCCGCCCGCCGATGCGAAGCCGGGCGAAGTCCTGGCGGCCGGCCGCGACGGCATCGTCGTGCTCGCCGGGGACGGGAATCCGCTCGGCCTGCTCCAGGTGCAGGCCGAAGGACGTCGAGCGGTGGGCGCAAGGGAGTTTGCGGCCGGGGCTCGGCTCCAGCCAGGCGCGCGGTTCGGCTCATGACGAGAGCTGCCCCTGCGCGCCGGGCGGCGTACGCGGCGCTGCGCGCCGTCACGTCGGGCCGGAGCGATCTCCCCGAGGCGCTCGCATTCTCCCGCGAACGTCTGACTGACGAACGCGACCGCGGCCTGGCCGCCGAGATTGCCACGGGAACGCTTCGCTGGATGGGCGCCATCGATGCGGTCCTCGAAGACTTCGGCGAGCGCCCCACCTCGCGATTCGATCCGGAAGTCCTCGACGTCCTTCGCCTCAGCGCCTATCAACTGCAGCACCTCGACCGCGTACCCGCTCGCGCAGTGGTGAACGACGCCGTCGAACTCGTCCGCGAGGCCCGGAAGAACAGCGCGAGCACGTTGGTCAACGCGCTCCTCCGCCGAATCGAGCGCGAGCGTGAGCATCTCCCGCTTCCGCCGAGGCCGGACCCCGGCGACATAACGGGCGCGGTCGAGTATCTCGCCGTCACGCTCTCTCACCCACGGTGGCTGGCGGAGCGCTGGCTCCGCCGGGCCGGCTTCGACGCCGCCGAGGCCTGGGCCCGCTTCAACAACGCGCCGGCTCCGCTGACGCTGCGCGCCAACACGCTTGTTTGGACGAGGGACGAAGTGGCCCGTCGCCTGGCGGCCCACGGCGTCGCCGTCTCGCCGACACGGGTGGCCCCCGATGGCCTTCTTGTCCTGGAAGGCAATCCGCTGAAGACGCCACTGCACGACGAGGGGGCCTTCTTCGTCCAGGACGAAGCGTCTCAACTCGTCGCGATTGTCGCCGACGCGCGCCCGGGAGAGCGCGTGCTCGACGCGTGCGCGTCGCCCGGCGGCAAGACGGTCGCGATGGCGGCGGCCATGCGAAACGAAGGACTGATCGTCGCCGGCGATCTGCGCCACCGGCGCGTCGAACTGCTGAACCAGGCCGTCGCGCGCAGCGGCGCGCGCTCGGTCCACCTGGCGCGACTCGACGCGGCGGCGCCCCCCTTTGGCCCGGTGTTCGACCTGGTCCTGCTCGACGCTCCATGCTCCGGATTGGGCACCATTCGCCGCGACCCCGAAATCAGGTGGCGTCGCACCGAGGCGGACCTCCGAGCGCTGGCAGCCGTGCAGCGCCGGATGCTCGACGGCGCGGCCGCGGTGGTTCGGCCGGGCGGCCGCGTGGTGTATGCGACTTGCTCCAGCGAGCCCGAGGAAAACGAGGACGTCGTCGCCGCGTTTCTCGCCGCACACCCGGACTTCGAGATTGAAATGCCTCCGAGCGGACTCGGAGCCGCTTCAGGCGTCAGCACGTTGGTTACTCCGGCCGGCTTCTTCCGCACCTGGCCGTATGAGCACGGTCTCGAGGCGTTCTTCGCTGCGGTCCTCCGCCATCGCCGCTACTTTGTGAACCCAAAGCAGTTGTAGTACATTCGGTCTTCTGATGGCATTGACGACGCGCGTCTGGAGCGCAGGGAAACTCCTCCTGATCGCCGGAGCGCTCCTTGCCACCTATGTACTGTCCGCGGCCCTGGCGGCCCGGGTGGCGCTGCGGGTGCGCGAAGTGAAGGTGCCGACCCTGGTGGGCCAGCCGTTGAGCAATGCCAGCGCCGCCGTGGGGCACGTCGGCCTGGCGCTGAAAGTCGACGACAGCCGCCGTTCGGACGCGAAGATCGCGGCTGGACGCATCGCGCAGCAGGACCCGCCGGCAGGATCGGTGGCCCGCCGCGGACGGACGGTCAAGGTGTGGCTGAGCACCGGCGGAAGGGTCGCTGCCGTCCCCAAGCTCATAGGCGAGTCCGAAAGGACCGCCCAACTCCGCCTGCAGCAGGACGGCCTCGCCCTCTCGGCGCTGTCCGAGATCCGCTCCAACGAGTTTCCGGCGGACGTGGTCGTGGCGCAGGACCCGCCGGCCGGCGCCCGAGGCGCTTCGGTTTCGCTGCTCGTAAATCGAAGCGACCGCTCCGCCGCCTACGTGATGCCTGACTTGATCGGCGTGAACGGCGCTCGCGCCGCGGACGTGCTGCGGTCCGGCGGGTTCCGGGTGGCAGTGGTCGGACAGAATCCATACCCAGGGGTTCCCGCCGGCGTCGTCATCCGGCAATCGCCGCAGGCCGGGTTCCAGGTCACGCCCGGAGACACTGTTTCCCTCGAGGTCAGCCGGTGACGATTCGACTCGCGCCTTCGATCCTGGCCGCCGACTTCGCCGCACTTGGGGACGCCATCGCAGCGGCCGAGCGCGGCGGCGCGGATCTGATTCACGTGGACGTGATGGACGGCCACTTCGTCCCGAACATCACGGTCGGCCCCCCGGTGGTGCGCTCGCTGAAGCGCATCGCGCGCGTGCCGCTCGATGTTCACCTCATGATCACCGACCCCGACCGCTTCGCCGAAGCCTTCGTGAAGGCGGGCGCGTCGATGCTGTCGGTGCACGTCGAGGTCCTCCCCCACCTCAACCGCACGATCGCCTACATCAAGGAACTTGGGGCGAAGGCCGGCGTGGCCATCAACCCTTCGACACCGCTCGCCGCGCTCGAGGAGATCGCCCCGGACGTTGACCACGTCCTGGTGATGTCGGTGAATCCCGGGTTCGGAGGTCAGGCTTTTCTGCCGCGGACCGAGTCTAAGATAAGAAGCCTCCGCGCACTGCTCGACCGGGCCGGCAATCCCGCGCCCATCGAAGTCGATGGCGGCATCGACCTCCACACGGTCGCGGCGGTGGTGCGGGCCGGAGCAGAGATCCTGGTCGCCGGATCGTCCGTGTTTCACACTCCGGACATCGCCACGGCCGCGCGCGGCTTGCGTGCCGCGGCCGAACTGGCCGCAGCGACGCCGGCAGGTGGGACGCGGCCGCGATGACGTTCCCGCTGACCAGCGACCGACAGTCCGTCGCCCACGTGCGGGTCCGGTACGCCGAAACGGACAAGATGGGCGTCGTGTACTACGCCAACTACCTCGTCTGGTTCGAGGTCGGTCGCTGCGAATGGCTGCGGGCGACCGAGTTCAGTTACCGTCAGCTCGAGGCCGAGGGAATCATCCTGCCGGTGATCGAAGCCCACTGCGAGTATCGCCGTCCCCTGCGTTACGACGAGGAAGTGGAGGTGAGGACGCGAGGCACGATGCTGTCCCCTGCCCGGCTGCGGTTCGACTACGAGATCGTGCTTTCCGGCGCCGCGGACCCGTCCGCGGTCGGCTGGACGGAGCACTGCGGCGTGGACCTCCAGGGGCGGCCGCGCCGCCTGCCCCCGTTCGTGAGGAGGCTGTTCGCATGAACGCGCTGGTCACCGGCGTCGCCGGCTTCATCGGTTCGACCCTGGCAGGCCGCCTGCTCGACCAGGGTGCGCAGATCACGGGAATCGACTGCTTCACCGACTACTATCCGCGGGCCGTGAAGGAAGCGAATCTCGCGACCCTGCTGGCTCGGCCCTCGTTCCGCTTCGTGGAGTCGCGCATCCAGGACGCGGACTTCGGTCGAATCCTCCCCGGCGTCACGCATGTCTTCCACCTCGCTGCACAGGCCGGCGTGCGAAAGAGCTGGGGCCGGGAGTTCCAGGTCTACACCACGAACAACATCGAGGCGACACAGGTCCTGCTCGAAGCGTGCGTGGGCACCGGGATCGAACGGTTAGTCTACGCGTCGAGTTCGTCGGTGTACGGGGACGGGACGCCCCTGCCGATGCGCGAGACGGCCCTGCCGGCGCCACTCTCGCCCTACGGCGTGACCAAGCTGGCCGCGGAGCACTTGTGCAACCTGTACCACGCGAACCACGGCGTGCCGTGCGTGTCGCTGCGGTACTTCACGGTGTACGGGCCCCGGCAACGCCCCGACATGGCGTTCCATCGTTTCCTCAGGTCGGCGATCGCCTCGGAGCCGATCGTGCTCTACGGAGACGGCGAGCAGACGCGCGACTTCACGTTCGTCGCCGACGTGGCGCTTGCCACGGCAAGCGCCGGGACACATGGCGTTCCCGGCCGCGTGTACAATATCGGAGGCGGGTCACGCGTATCGGTCAACCAGGTGCTCGACACCATCGCCAGGCTGACCGGGCGCCGCCTCGACATCCGGCGCGAGGACAAGCAGCTGGGCGACATGCGTGACACGTATGCGGACACGAGCCGCGCGCGCGCCGATCTCGGGTTCGCGCCGACCGTGTCCATCGAGGAAGGCCTCGCGGCCGAGTACGCGTGGCTGAAAGCCGCGCTCGTCCGCGCGTAACGGAATGCACATGATCTTGAACCGATCCTCTCGTGCTCGCGCCTGCGTAGGAGGAGTCCTCCTCGTCGTCCTCGCGCTCTCGGTCGGATGCGCGTCGAAGGACAAGAAGGCCAAGCTGGCGGCCGGCGCCGAAGCCGACAAATACCTTTTCGACCAGGGGACCGACGCGCTCAACAAGCGCAAGTGGCTGCGCTCCCGCGAGTACTTCCGCCAGATCGTGGACAACTACCCCCAAAGCCGATACCGCGCGGACGCCAAGCTCGGCCTGGGCGACACGTACCTGGGAGACGGATCGGTCGAGTCGCTGATCCTCGGGGCGAACGAATTCCGCGAGTTCCTCAGCCTGTATCCGACTCACGAGCGGGCGTACTACGCCCAGTACAAGCTCGCGCTCTCGCACTACGAGCAGATGCTCGCCCCGCAGCGCGACCAGACCCAGACGAAGAACGCCGTCCTCGAGTTCCAGACGTTCGTCGACCGCTATTCGGACAGCAGCCTGATCAGTGAGGGCCGGAAGAGACTCCAGGAGTGCCGCGACCGCCTCAGCGAGGCCGACTACCAGGTGGGCTACTTCTACTTCCGTTCGAGATGGTACCCGGGCGCGATCGTCCGCTTTCGCGCGGTGATGAAGGACAACCCGGAGTACACCAAACGCGACGCGCTCTACTACTATCTCGCCGAATCGTACGTGAAGGTGGGCGCACCGGCCGAGGCGCTCCCGATGATCGACAGGCTGGGCAAGGAATTCGAGAAGAGCGACTACCTGGCGAAGGCCAAGCAGCTGGAGACCGACATCAAGAACGGCACCGCCGCGTCGGCCCTCAAGCCGCCGCCGTCGAAGAAGGACCAGAAGAAGAAGGACGCGAAGGGCGGCCAGTAGACGCTAGGTCTTGAGCCTGACGTCGCCGCCCTGCCCGCGCGCGAACCTGCGGTAGTAGTCCATCGCGGATACGACGGCGGTGACCACCGCCACCCACAGCGCCACCGGCCCGAGGACGTAGACGCGTCCCAGGCGCCCGGGACCGAGAATCATGCCGAGAATCGCCACGACCTCGGCAATCATCTTCACCTTCCCCATCGGCGACGCGGGGATGGTCACCCCGCGCGAATAGGCGATGCTCCGCAGGGCGGTGATGGCCAGTTCGCGGCCGATGATGACCGCGACCATCCACGCGGGCGCCACCTCCATCTGGACGAGCGAGATGAATGCCGCCGACGTCAGGAGCTTGTCGGCGAGCGGGTCCATCATCTGGCCGAGCGGCGTGACCTGCTTCCGGCGCCGGGCGAGGTAGCCGTCGAGCCAGTCGGTCAGGGAGGCCAGGCCGAAGATGGCCGCCGCCACCAGGTCCTTGTCCACGCCGAGGATCTGGCGCCCCTCGAACTTGGTCAGCAGGACCACGACGAGGAGCGGCACCAGGAAGATGCGCGACAGCGTGAGCGTATTCGGAAGATTCATCACCGGGATCCGGCCGTCGGACAAACCCGTGTCATTGTAGCGCGCCAGCCGTCCGGACCCAAAACACCAGGGGCGACCGCCTGGAGTTGCGGTATGATCGAGGGCTGTCATGAAAGCCATTCTCCTCGCCGGCGGCAAGGGCACCCGATTGCGCCCGTTGACCATTCACACGCCGAAGCCGATCGTCCCCATCTTCGGCCGGCCGTTCCTGAACTACCAGATCGACCTCGTCAAGAAACTGCCCGAGATCGACGAGGTCATCCTGAGCCTGAACTACCAGCCGCGCCGGATCGAGGAGATGTTCGGGCACGGTGAGGGCCTCGGGGTCAAGGTGTCGTACGTCGTCGAACCGGCCCCGCTCGGCACCGGGGGAGCCGTGAAGTACGCCGGGGGGGCCGTCGATGAAACCGTGGTCGTGTTCAACGGCGACGTGATGACCCAGGTCGATCTGGCCGCGGTGCTGCGGCTTCACCGCGAGCGGAAGGCGAAGGCGACGATCGTCCTGACACCGGTCGAGAATCCGTCGGCCTACGGACTGGTGGAAACCGACCCGGACGGCAACGTCCGTCGGTTCCTCGAGAAGCCGAAGGCCGAGGAAATCACCTGCGACACGATCAACGCGGGCATCTACATCCTCGAACCGGAGACGTTCGACCGGATTCCCAAAGACACCACCTGGTCGATCGAGCGGAGCTACTTCCCCTCGCTCGTCGAGCGTCGCGAGACGTTCGTCGCCTACGTCTACCGGGGTTACTGGATCGACATCGGCACGCCGGAGATGTACGTCCAGGTCCACCGCGACATCATGGACCATCGCTTCTCGGCGCCGCCGTTCGAAGGGTCGCCGCAGGACTTCGCGATGGTGTCGGCGGACGCGCGCATCGAGGACGGCGCAAAGGTCGAAGGGCCCTGCTTCATCGACGAAGGCACGATCGTGAAGGCCGGCGCGCACATCGCCGCGTACTCCGTGCTCGGGCGCCAATGCCACATCGAGGAGGAAGCGCGCATCGACGGCTCGATCATCTGGGCGAACACGCGGGTTGGGCGCGACGCGCTCGTCCGCCGCTCGATCCTCGGCCGGCACTGCCACGTCGGGCGGAACTCGATCCTCGACGGCGGCATCATCCTCGGCGACAAGTCGGTGGTGACCGATTACAGCAAACTGTAGGCGCGCTCCCCCTCCCACGACGGCGGCGCTGGAGTCCTCGATGTCCTCGAAGCCCGTGAACCCGGATATTTTCAAAGCGTACGACGTCCGCGGCACCTACCCGGAGCAGATTGACGAGTCGATTGCGCGCGACATCGGCCGGGGGTTCGTCACGTATCTCGGGGCCCGGCGGATCGCGGTGAGCCGCGACATGCGGATCTCGTCGCCGTCGCTCGCAGCGGCCTTTATCGAAGGCGCGACCGCCCAGGGCGCGGATGTCGTGGATTACGGGCTGGCCGCCACCGACATGCTCTATTACGCCGTCGCCGCCGGCGGGCTCGAGGGCGGCGCGCAGATCACGGCCTCGCACAACCCGAAGCAGTACAACGGGGTAAAACTCGTCCGCCGAGAGGCCTTCCCCCTGAGCGGCGACGCCGGCATCTCGGATATCCGCGAGATGCTCACCAGCGGAGCCCTGCCGCCGCATGCCGCCACGCCCGGCTCCGCGACCGCGGCCGAGATGCTGACGCCCTACGTCGAGCACGTCCTGACGTTCATCGACCCGGCCGTCATCAAGCCGTTCAACGTGGTCCTGGACGCCGGATGCGGGATGGCCGGCCTCGTGGCTCCCAGGCTGTTCGAGCGGTTGCCCTGCAGAACGACGGAGCTGTGCTTCACGATTGACGGGAACTTCCCCACCCACGAGGCCAACCCTCTGATCGAGGAGAACCGCCGCGATATCGTGGAGGAAGTGATTCGCCAGAACGCCGACATCGGCATCGCGTGGGACGGCGACGCCGATCGCTGCTTCTTCATCGACGGCCAGGGCGAGTTCGTGCCGGGCGACTTCGTCACCGCGCTGCTCGCCGAAGCGTTCCTCAGCAAGCGGCCCGGCTCCACGATCATCTACGACCTGCGCGCGAGCTACGCGGTCAGGGACATCGTGGCGCGCTACGGCGGAACGGCGCTGATGAACCGCGTGGGCCACGCATTCATCAAGCGCCGCATGCGCGAGGACAACGCGATCTTCGGCGGCGAGGTGACCGGGCACTATTACTTCCGCGACAATTTCTACGCCGACAACGGCTTCATCCCGGCGCTGCTCCTCCTCGAGCTGATGTCGCGGAAGGGGCAGACGCTCGCCGAACTGCTGGCGCCGCTTCGCGAGAAGTACTTCATTTCTGGTGAAATCAACACGAAGGTCAGCAGCATGCGTGTCTGCGACGAGAAGATCGCCGGGCTGACCGGGATGTACAGGGACGCGAAGGTCTACCAGCTCGACGGCGTGTCGGTGGAGTACCCGGACTGGCACTTCAACGTCCGACCGTCGAACACCGAGCCGCTGCTCCGCCTGAATCTCGAAGGAACGACGCCGCAGTTGATGGAGCAGAAACGGGATGAGGTGCTCAGTTACATACGCGGGTGAGAATCTTGCGATCGTGCGATCTAGGTAGCTTGCGATCTGGATCGGTTAATCGATGGAAATCGCGAGATCGCAAGATCGCACGATCGTAGATTGTATTAAAATGGCTATTCCTGCCGTGCGGGGTTGGCCTATTGGTTGGGCAAGGGCTTCCCAAGCCCTCTAAACGGGTTCGATTCCCGTACCCCGCTCCACTTCACGGCACTCGGCTTTCGACCTTCGGCCGTTAGGGTTCAGCGCCCTCGACTCAAGGCCCTCGACAGTGCCTCTCATCGAGAACGAGCGGGCCGTTCCCACTCCACCTGGAAGGGGAATGGATCGAGAACCTGGACAGCCACGCCGGGCTCCAGCACGATCGTGAAGGGACCGACTGTACCCGGTCGGTTGTTCACAGGCCGACCGTCTGCGCGAGCGATCTCCAGCCTCAAGTGCGCGGCCACACGACTCGGTCGCAGCAGCAACGCCGGCCGGCCACTTCCTCCACCAAGCTGCCCGGCCTGACCCTCGGGGATCCTGATCCGACCGGTCCAGCCGTCGGGTAGGGACAACTTGAGGAACATCAGTTCACCCTCACCAGGCTTCTCGACGGCCTGGAGGTTGACAGCAGGGACCGTCAAAGGAACTTGGGACCGGGCTGCGGCGGAGGGAACTCGGTCCTGTGATGAGCGCACCATGACGAACGCGACAATCACGAGGACGCCGATGACGGCGACGGATGCGGTCAGTGCGAGCCATCTTCGACCGGAGGTTTCACTTGGCCGGAGTCCTCCAGGCGCGTTCGCTGCCGACGAACGGTGGTCTGGTCCCACGGGGGTCCTGCCCTCGTCGGACGACGAGCCAAGTCCGCCTTCGGCCGCGCCGGTGGCTTCGTGCGACGTCATCCACGTGTAGAGCTCCGATCGACGGGCAAAGACCGCGTCCTGGGACCCGCCGCTCACGCGACGCAGAGGCAAAGCCCGCGTGACTTCCCACCTTCTGGCCGTGCGGACCGAAACCTGAAGGTGCGCCGCGATTTCCTTCCAGCCCCGAATTTGATCATCAGTGCGATTCATCGTGTTCACGACCGCGCTCGCCGCCGGCAGACTCTAGCACAGGCCGCAACCCCAGGTCCGGCCAGCCAGGCATCCTGTTGAGGGGTCCCGTGAAAGCAGGGCCGATTCGGACCGACCCTCCAAGTGCGCTCACATCGCCCCAGTACCGCATTTGACGCCATTTGTCCCCGTTTGACCGCGTTTGTCCGCCTGCCGACCGCTGCCGCCCCACTTATATTGTAGCAAAGTAGTCCGTCGCGGAATTACGGTGACGTACTGCCCGTCAGGCGGCCGGCCGCACCGCTGTGCGGTTCGTGAGGAGCCGATGCAGATCCGCGCGGGTGGACGTCCACAGGAAGTGCCGGGCCAGGGCCTCGTAGCGATGCTGAAACGCGAGGAGATAATGCTCCAAGTCCGCGAGCGTCGCGAAGTCGTTCGGCGTGAGGACCGGTGCGCATGGCCACATGAGGCATCCGGTTGACCGAAGCGCAGCAGGCCAGGATCGAACCGCATGTCCCATCGTCACCCCGGTCGCGCAAGGGCGGGCAGCCGCGCATCGAGACCTGAGCGGTCGTTTACGGCACCCTCTGGATGCTCAACTTCTTATCCTCGAAGGAGGTTATGTGTACAAACGCGTTCTACCGAAACTCGTGCTGAGCGTGCTCTTGGTTGTGGTCTGCCTCTCCGCAAGTCCCCAGGCTGGGCCGCGGTGCTACTGCCCTAGTCAGGGAGAGTTCGAGTACCTCATCTGCGCCTCATGGTGCAACGGCCATGATGGGGTCTACAGCGCGTCGTGCATACATCTGGGGCCGTACTACTGCGAGTGCGTCGATGGAAAGTATTGGGCGGGGATAGACCCGATCTAGCCCTGGAAGACAGGAATACGGCCAAGAACCAAGCGTCGAATTCTCGGAGTTCGACCCTGCGCTACGTGTACTGTTCAGCCCAGCGAGTGAATCGATGGCTGTCACTTTCGCCCTTGTGTTGGCGTTGCTTCTGTCACTGCCAAGTGGCCTCGACGGTCGTATCGCCGGTGTCGGCCGCTGGCGCACCGGGCAGAGCTCGGGAAGTTCAGTCGCCGTGTTGGCGGCGGCGCGCGCGGCGCTGGGCGGCGCGGACAGTCTGGCCGGCGTGAAGGGGCTCCAGTTCCAAGCCGAGGGACAACTCATCTCGGGCGGGCAGGTCGTCTCCAATGACCTCGTCGACGTCGAGTTCGTCGTTCCCGGTCGGTACATTCGCAAGCTGGAGCGATCGTGGCCGGCCGTCTCGGAACGCCAGGGATTCGACGGCGACCAGTTCATCAACGAGGTCCGCAGTCGCGACGCGGCCATCACCACTGGGGGGAGGCCGCCAAGCGACCTGGACCGGCCCCGGCTGCTGCGATGGGTGCGGGAGACGGCGACGGCGTACCTCGTCGCCTGTCTGCTGACCGATCGTACCCCCCTGCCGGTTCGCTACGAGTCGCGGGGGCGGGCGAGCTCGCCGGACGGCGAGGCCGATGTCCTTGAAGCGAGTACCGACGATGGGTTCGGCGTGCGCGTCTTCCTCGATGCGCAGACGCATCGTCCCCTGATGGCGGAATACAGTGAGGGCATCCCGACCAAGGCGCATGCGGCGATGGCGCTCTACCTCAGCGACTATCGCCGCGCCGACGGCCTCTGGTTCCCGTACCAGTGGCGGTTTACGCGCGGCGGCCAACCGAATCAGGTATGGACGATGACGAAGGTCCGCGTGACCCGATGAGGTCCGCCGTCATCGCGAGTCGGTGACGCCGCAGGACGTGCCACATGACCAGGTGGATGGTGGCCGCGACCGTATGCGCGACTCTAGGGACGCCGAGTCCCAGTCACGGGCAGGTGTCTTTGCGGACCCTCACCGTCGTGGTGCTCGACCAGACCGATGCGGCCATCGCGAAGGCGCGCGTGGCGATTCAGGACGGCCCTCTGGCCGCGGCCCCGACACGTGAGGCGACGACGGACGGCCGCGGCGAGGCCGTCTTCGCGGCGCTGGGCGCAGACCCCCTCTTCGTCCGCATCGAGTCTCCAGGGTTCGCCACGGAGGTCGTCGGCCCCCTCGTCCTCCGTGGTCCGTCGACGGTGTACCGGGTCCGATTGCACATCGCCGGCTATGTGGAGGAAGTCACGGTGCGCCGGGACCCACGGGACGCGCAGACCGACCGCCGCGGCGACGCGTTCGTCACGGTGCTGACCCCCGCGCAGATTGCCGAACTCTCCGACGACCCCCAGACGATGCAACGCCAGCTCGAGCAGCTGGCGGGGCCGGGCGCCGTGTTCCGCCTCGATGGATTTCGGGGTGGCCGGTTCCCGTCCAAGCAGGAGATTGCCCGGATCCGTATCGTCTGGAACGTGTCGTCCGCCGAGTTCCACGACGGAGGCACCCCCCTGATCGACGTCACGACCAAGCCGGGCGGGGACCGGTACTACGCCTCGCTGGGGGGCGCGATCCAGCTGGCCGACCTGGCCGCGCGCCCAGCGTTCGCCGCGACACCGACGACGCCGTCCTCGCAAGTCGTGTCTGTCGGGGCGGGAGGACCGATCGTGCAGAATCGGGTGTCGTTTCTGCTCTTCGGCCAGGGGACCCACCGCTTCGATCCCGCGCCAGTCGTCGCGGCGGGGTCCTCGAGCGCGCCTGAAGTGCCCTCGCCTGACGGTCGAGAGTGGGTCCTGGCCGGGCGAGTAGGATTCGTGCTGGGCGGCGGATGGTCGCTTCGCTCGGCGCTCGAGCATCGGGCAAACGATGTGCGGAATCTCGGAGTCGGCGCCCTGGACCTGCCAGACCGCGCCTATGCGCGACACGACGGCCTTTCGTCGGTGGCGGTGTCCTCGTCAGGACCGTTGGGGCACGGGGTGTTTCTCGAGACGCGCGCGCGCGTCGAGCTGGGGCATTCGACGGTCGATCCCGTGAGCCAGGCGCCCGCCATCGTCGTCAGCGGGGCGCTCCGGCGGGGCGGGGCCCAGGTCGAGGGCGGACGCCAGGTCGGAATCGTTGAGGTCGGACAGGATGTGGACATCCCTTGGCGGCAACACGCCATCCGCGCCGGCTTCCAGGTCGAGCGTGAAGACGTCACCAGCGACGAATGGTCCAACCGAACCGGGACCTTCACCTTTGCCAGCCTCGACGCGTGGGCCGATGGCACGCCCACGTTGTTCACACAGCGCCTCGGTAATCCGAGCATTCACGTGGGCGCGACGCAAGTTGGCGTGTACGTGCAGGACGACGTCCGGCTCAGGCGAGGCTTGTCGCTCTCGGTGGGGGTCCGCCAGGAAGGCCAGAGTCACGCCGGTGCCGCGTGGAACCTGGCGCCGCGGCTTGGCGTGGCCTGGTCGCCCTTCCCCGACGGCCGCACCACGTTCATGGGGACGTTTGGGCGGTACTACTCGTGGGTGGCGCTGTCGACACTGGAGACGGTGACACTCCTGGACGGGTCTCATCAGCGTGAGGTGATGGTCCAGGAGCCCGGCTATCCCGACCCCTACGGGCACGGCCAGCGGCAAGTAGTCCCGGTCAATCGGTACGAGATGGCCCCCCACCTGTCCTTGCCGCAACAGTGGCAGGCCTCTCTCAGCCTGCAGCGCGACCTCGCGGCAGGCCTGACGCTTCGGGCCGCGTACGAGCAACGGTGGGGGGAGTCCTTGCTGCGCGGACGGAATGTCAACGCCCCGACGGCCGATGGCGGTCGACCCGACCCATCTGCGGCGAACGTCATCCAGGTGGAGTCGACGGCGCGGTCACGGGCGACGGTTCTTCGGCTCTCCGTGAACGGCCGCATCCCGCACACGACGATCACGCTGGTATCGAACTATGCGTATGGTCATGCGTTCGACGACGCGGACGGCCCCTTCGCACTGCCCGCCGACGCGACGCATCCCGAGGCCGAGTGGGCGCCCTCCTCGATCGACGTTCGACACCGGTTGGTGCTTGGCGCATTCGCCACATGGCGGTCGCGCCTGTTCGTGTCGACCACCGTCATGGCGACTTCGGCACTCCCGTACACGCTGACCACGGGCGGCGACGAGAACGGGGACGGCATCTTCAACGACCGTCCAGCCGGCGTCGCACGGAACACGCTCCGCCAGGCCAGCCAGTGGTACGTGCAAACCCGCGTGTCGTGGAGCGTTCCCCTGCACCGATCGCCGCAGCCGACTGGTACCGTGGCGTCAGTCGCGGGCATCGCAGCCGCGAGTAGCAGGGGACCGAAGGGCGTGGTGTACGTTGACGTCCAGAATCTCCTCAACAACCAGAGCCCATTCGGCTTCATCGGCGTGCGGTCGTCTCCGCTGTTCGGACGCCCCACGTCCGCCCAAGCGCCGCGGCGGATCGTCTGCGGGTTCACGGTCGAGTTCTGACGTGCGGGGGCGCCGCCACCCGCGAGTGATCAAGCGGCAGAGACGTTCGCGCCCCGCAAGGGAGGCATCGTGACGAGCCCGAGGGTCCAGAGAATCATCGAGACCTGCACCAACGTGATCGTCGTCCTGACCTGCGTGTTTGTCTGCGCCTATCTCCTCGGTTGGATTCCGATTCGCCGATCGGAGTTGCCGGACCCCACCTACCGGCCGGGTGAAGTCGTCGAGCGAATTCCGGGGCGGCCCTGGGTCACGTCGCCACGCACGCTAGTGCTGGCCGTGCGCAGTACCTGTCGCTTCTGCAGCGAGAGCGTCCCGTTCTATCGACAGGTCTTTCAGATCGCACGTGACCAGCACCCGCCGGTGGTCACGGTGTCAGCGGATCCGGAGTCAGTGACACGCGAGTTCCTCTCCCTAAACGGCTTGTCACCCGACGGCGTCCATGCCGTCGGACGCGACTCGCGGCTCGCCGCACGGACGCCCACGATCGCGCTGGTCGACGCAGGGGGCAAAGCCATCGCCTGCTGGACGGGCAGGCTGAACGCCGCCCAAGAGAAGGAGGTGGACGCGCTAATTAAGGGAGGGCGTCCAGCCGCCACGCCTTGAGGCTGGGAAGGGCCCGCGGGATGTGCATATTCTCGCCGACTGCCATTGAGGACCCACTGCCGCAGGGATCGTCACACACAGAGGAGGCACCGATGCGGATCGCGCTTCTGATTTGGATCGCAGCGCTGATCGGCGGCCCGGCAGCGCAGGCCGCTCCGCAAACCCCCGCTCCCCCGCCGCGCCCAACGATCATCCTGAGCGTAACCCTCCCGAGCGGCACTCTTGCGAAGGTGGGTGTCCCATCGGGAGATCGCGCCACGGTTGGCCTGGCGAATGGTCCGCACCTCGGTCTGATCGCAACACTCGTCGAGGACGGGCGGCTCGAACTAGTAATCGTCGACATCTCGACAGACGCGCAAACCGGTTCGGAAGTCGTCCGAGAACTGGATCGCCGCTTCCTCGAGATCGGTGAACCGGTCCGATTCGAGCACGAAGTGCTCTCGCTAACCATCACATGGATCGAGACCCGAAGGGTGTCCGCGCCGACGGCGGACACCCTCGACCCTTGCAAGATCTGCTGTGTTTACTGCCAAGGCGAGCAGGTCTGTGCTTGCCACGTCGATACGCCGTGCGGGCGATGTTGCTGCCCCGCCACCTGCTCTTGTGACCTCGGCGCACGGCCGGCAGCCGGAGGCGGGACCGCGCTGACTCCGATCGCCTCGAACTGCATCGTCGCGCCTGGCCGGCGGTGATGTCATGCCCTCGTCATCCGGCGAGCGGCCGCTGCGGCGACGATGCCGCTGAGGCCGAGCAGGCCGACGATGTTCGGGAACACCTGCAGGCCGTTCATCAGGTCGCCCCAGGCCCACACGGTCTCCACCTTGGCGGCCGCCCCGAATACGATCAACAGGCAGTAGGTCCAGCGATACGCCTTCGTGACGCGCACGCCGAGGATGTACTCGAAGAACTGCTCGCCGTAGTACGCCCACCCGATGAGCGTTGTATAGCCGAACAGGAACGCGCAGAACGCCACAATCCAGCCGCCCGCCACCGGGATGGCGCTGTCGAAGGCGTGGGCAACGGCCGCCGTGCTGTTGAGCCCGGACGTCCACACGCCCGTGACGAGAATCGTCAGCGCACTGATGGACGAGGTGACGAACGACACGATGAAGACTTCGATGACGGCGTTCAGTCCCTGCTGCGACGGGTGATCGCTCCGCGCGGTGCCGTACGCCACCGCCGCCGTCCCATAGCCGGCTTCGTTGGCGTACACGCCGCGCGCCAGGCCGTACCGCATCCCGACCATGAGCGCCATGCCGGCGGCCGAGCCGGTCGCGGCCCGAAGCGAGAACGCTTCCCGGAAGATCGCTCCGAACACGTCGGGGAGCTTGGAAGCGTTCGCGCCGATGACGAACAGCCCGCCGGCCAGGTAGAGGATCACCTTCAGCGGCGACAGTTTCTCGACCGCCCGCCCGATCGATTTCACCCCGCCGATGATGACGAGCCACGTCAGGACGGCGATGATCATCCCAGACACCCAGGGGTTCATCGAGAACTCGGCCTGGAGCGCGACCGCTATTGAATTCGGCTGGGTGAAGGGCGTGGTGGTGAGCGCGGCGACGCCGGCGATGAGCGCGTAGGCCCACGCGAGGCGCGGCGACTTGAGGCCGTCGCGCAGGTAGTACATGGGCCCCGACAACACCGTTCCGTCGCGCTGGCCGCGGAACGACACGCCGAGCACCGCCTCGGCGAACTTGATGGCCGTGGCGAAGAACCCGTAGCACCAGATCCAGAACACCGCCCCCGGCCCGCCCGCCACCACGGCGGTGGCCACACCGGCGATGTTACCCGTCCCAATGGACGCCGCCAGGGCGGTCATGAACGCCTGGAACGGCGTCAGCACCCCGCGCGTGCCTGATTGTTTCGGGATGATCGTGCGGACAGCCTCGGGAAACCGGCGCAGCTGGACGAAGCGGAATCGCACCGTCAGGAACAGGCCGACCCCGAGCAGCAACACCACCAGCGGCCCCGGCACCGGGCCGATGCCCGTGTTCCACGGCCCCCAGACGCCGTCGCTCAGCCAGGTGATGACTCGGGTCAGCAGGGGCATGGCACGAACTGCCTACTGTTTGTCCCCCGCCTTGCGCGCCGCCCAGAACTTCTTCATCCGCTCTGAGACCACCTTCCTCTCGGCGGTCGTCATCTTCCGCCGGCGCCGCCGGCCGGCCTTCTTTTGTTTCTCGGCCGCCGGCTGGCCGGCAGGCGCGTTGGCGGGCGCCTGGCGCGGCGGCGCTGCCGTCAGGCCAGGGAACGCCCTCAGGATGCTCTTGCGCTCCTCTTCAATCTCTTCGAGGCGCGCCCGCGCGCCCAGCCGGGCGAGCCGCTTGAGGGTGTCCATGCTCAGTTCGTTGGCCATCACGTCTCCTCTGAACAGGTCGCGGATTGTCAGCCGGCGTGGATCTCGTCGACGATTCCGACGATGACCGATCGGACCGGGGCGTCGGTCGAGCCCACCACCTGGCGGGCCCCATTTCCTTCGTCGAGCACCAGCACGCGTTCGCCCACGCCAGCGCCCACCGAGTCGATGGCAATCAGGTAAGCGCCGGACCGGATGCCGGCGGCATCCTCGCGTTCGACGAGGAGGAGCTTCTTCGCCCGGTAGAACTCGTGGGCGACGGTGGAGTGGATATGGCCGGTCACCGTGCCGACTATCATCGGGGCACCCGCTGGAAATCGTCCACGATGCCGATGATCGCGTGGTCCACGGGGACGAACCAGGGGTCGAGGGCCATCGCCGCCTCGCGCCCGCCCTCGTAGTAGACCAGCTCGCCGGGACCGGCCATGCGCGTCGCATCCGCAGCCACGAGCGTCCGGCCGTCCGGCCGCCCCGCCTTGTCGAGCGGCTGCACGAGCAGCATCGGCACGCCCTCGAGGCCCGCGCAGACCACGCACGGCACGAGCGAGCCGACCACCCGTCCCAGCAGCATCAGACGGTCTCCCCATCCAGATCCAGGAGCGCGGCCGACCCGAACGAGGTCCCGCTGCCGATCTGGCGCACGAGTGCTTCGTGGGGTGACGAAACGATCGTGTGGCGGACGTCGCCACCCGACCGGAGCATGTAGCCGACGACGACCTGCACGGCCGCCTCGATGTCGGGCAGTTCGCCCTGGTAGATGCTCACGCCCTTGCCGGACAGGCCGGAATCCGCCAACCGGAGCTCGACGAGTTCCACCTGCGTGCCCTTGAGCGCAAGCTCGGCTGCCCGGACGTTCGACGCCACGGTGTCCGTCTCGATGATCGCCAGCGCGCCCGTCCCGGCCGCCCTTCGGCCGCCGAGGATCGCATCGTACACCCGCGGGTGCACGTCCGCCAGCAGGAGGTGATCGAGGACGGCGTCGCCGGCGCGCACCAATCCCTCGTTCAGCGATTCCTCCACGGCTGCCGTGCTTCCGCCGATCAGCGTGAGGAACCGTCCGCGGGTGATCGTGCCGGACTTGACGAATGCGATCGGCGCCTTCTTCAGCATGGCGTCGGTCGCGTCGATCCCGGTCGGGATGTCGCGGAACTCGATGACCGCGAGCGCGGGTGCTTTCTTCATTACGTGATCCTGAAGGAGTCGACCATCACGCACCGTCGCCAGCGCGAGAAGGACCGCGGGCCCGTGAGCCCTTCGCCGGTCGGGCTCGCGATGGTGAACGAGCAGTAGCCCTCGGCATCGAGGCCCAGCCCGGCTTGCGACCGGCCGTTCTTGACGAAGATGCTGCAGTCGCACTCGCGCGCCATCCGGCTCAGGCTGTCGATGTTCGTCGAGTGCATCACCGCCGTGTGGCGATGGCCGCCTTCCATCCTGACGGCGAGGTCGATCGCCGCATCGACGTTCCCGACCCGGCAGACGGGCAGGATCGGCATCATCTGCTCGGTCCACAGGAGCGGGTGATTCTCCTCGACGTCCACGATACCGAGCCGCACGGAGTCGGGGACGTTCATCCCGATTCTCTGGAGGATGACGCCCGCGTTCTTGCCGATCAGGTCCTTGTTGACGTGCGCGGGACGGCCCGGGCCGGCAACGTCGCTGAAGATCAACTTCTCGAGCTGCGCCACCTGGCCCCTGTCCACCACCACCGCGCCCGCGTTCGTCATTGCGCGGATGAGCGCATCGGCCACGCTCGCCAACACCAGCACCTCCTTCTCGTCGGTGCAGATGATGTTGTTGTCGGTCGAGGCGCCCAGGACGATGTCCCGGCCCGCCTTGTCGATGTGGGCCGTCTCGTCCACGACGACGGGCGGGTTGCCAGGTCCGGCGCAGATGGCGCGCTTCCCGCTGGCCATGGCGGCCTTCACCACCGCCCCTCCGCCCGTGACCACCACCAGCCGAATCCCCGGGTGCCGCATCGTCTCCTGCGCGGTTTCGATGCTGGGATTCGAGAGGCACGTCGCGACGTCCGCCGGTCCCCCGGCCGACCGAATCGCCTTGTTCAGCAGGGCCACCGCCTGGACCGAGCAGGCCCGGGCCATCGGGTGCACGTTGAAGACGACCGCGTTTCCTGCGGCGAGCATCCCGATCGCATTGCAGATGATCGTCGAGGTGGGATTCGTGACGGGGGTGATCGCGCCAATGACGCCGAACGGCGCGGGCTCGATGAGCGACAGGCCGTGGTCGCCCGTGACGGCTTGCGGGTAGAGGTCCTCGAGGCCCGGGGTCTTCTCGGTGACCAGGAGGTTCTTGACCACCTTGTCCTCGACCCGCCCGAGCCCGGTCTCCTCGAAAGCCGCCTTCGCCAGCGAGGCGGCGTTCTCGGTCATGGTCTGGCGGATCGCCGCGATGATCAGGGCGCGTGTCTTGAGCGGAAGCCGGGCGAACCTCGGCTGTGCCTGGCGTGCGGCCTGAACCGCCTCGTCCACCGTGGAGTAGACGCCCATCCCGGCCGTCGATGGAGCGTCTGTCGCGACGGTCGCGGGCGGCACGCCAGGCGCGGCGTGAAGGTCCGCGACGATCCGTCGAGCGATGGCGTCGATCTCGCGATCGGAGAGGCTGGCCATGCCGCTACTTCTTGTACCTGGCGACGCCGTCGATGCTCCAGCTGTCGACGATCGCCATGACCACGGCGTCCACCGGCCGCTTGTCGGTCGCCTGCGTCTGGCGTGCCGAACTGCCTGCGGCGACGAGGACCATCTCGTCCGGCCCGGCGCCCACGGCGTCAGCCGCGACGAGAGGCGCGCCGATCTCCTGTCCCTCGTCGTTCACCGGGCGCACGAGGAGCAGCTTGAGCCCGTCGAGGCTCGGCTCCTTGCGCGTGGCGACAACGGTGCCGACCACCTTCGCCAGCAACATAGACCGTTTCTCCGGGCCGGCGCCTGGCCGGCCCCAGGGTGGCTACTTCTTCGCGGCCTTCGCTTCGGCCATCCGGCCGAGCGGCATGACCTGGTCCACGTTGAGGTGAGGGCGGGCGATGATGTGCACCGCGACCACCTCACCCACGCGGCCCGCGGCCACCTGCGCGGCATCGCACGCGGCCTTCACCGCCGCCACGTCGCCGCGGATGACGACCGAGACGTAACCGCCGCCGGTCTTCTCGTAGGACATCAACTCCACCCGTGCCGCCTTGACCGCGGCGTCCGCGGCCTCCACGACGGCCGGAAACGACCGCGTTTCGATCATGCCTAGCGCGTCTGTCATTGTGATTGCCCCCAATCTCTAGACCTTGCCCTTGCGTCCCGTGACGTCCGTGATCGCCTGTTCCGCGGCCCGGTGGCCGACGTCGATGTCCCGCTCGTCGCCGCCGAGGTAGACACGCCCGAAGCTGCCGAATGCTCTGACTTCCAGAATGTTGATGTGAGCGGCCTTCTCGGCCTCGTTCGCCGCCAGCGCCGCGTAGCCGGCCGGCGCCACCTCCATCACGTAGAGCGACTGGCCCGGCAGGATCAGGTCGCCGTGCCGCGACCGGTTGATGAGCTGCGTGTGGTAGTCGGTGATGTTGCGGATGACCTGGCTCGAGACCAGATCCGGCTTGATCCGGTCCTCTTCCTTCAGGTCGAGCGCCTCGAGAATCGCACGGCCCGCCTCGCGGACGTCGGCCTGTGAATCCGAGTGAATCTCGAGCATGCCGTACAGCCGCTCGATGATCAGCATCCCGGGTTTCACGTTCGTCGCCTTGAGAGCGACGTCCGTGACCCGCATGATGTCCATCCCTGGCGCGATCTCGACGAACAGCGACGCCTGTCCCGGCACCGGCAGGAACCCTTGCGATACCGTGCCGAGAAACGCCGCGTACTGGGGCTGCAGGCTGTCGAGAAAAATGTAGCAGCGAAGCTCGGCCATGTGCGCTCCGTCCCGGTCGTCCTACTTCGCGGCGCCAGCCGCCAGCGCCTCTTCGAGGATCTTCACGCTGCTGCTGCTGCCGACGCGCGTCGCGCCGGCCTCCACCATCTTCACGAGGTCGGCATAGCTGCGGATGCCCCCCGCGGCCTTGACCCCGAGCTTCTTCGCAGCCACCGTCCGGCTCATGAGCGCGACGTCGGCCACCGTCGCCCCGCCCGGGCCGAAGCCGGTCGAGGTCTTCACGTAGTCGGCCCCGGCCTTCATGCTCAGCTCGCAGCCGCGCACCTTCTCATCGTCGTTGAGCAGTGCCGTCTCGAGGATCACCTTGCAGATGGCACGGCCGTCCTTGGCGGCCTCGACCACCGCGCGGATGTCCTTCACCACCATCGCGTCCTCGCGGCCTTTGAGCGCGCCGATGTTGATGACCATGTCGATCTCGCGCGCACCCTCGCGGATGGCGCGACGCGCCTCGAGCGCCTTGGTCTCCGGCGGCTGGGCTCCCAGGGGGAAGCCGACCACGCAGCAGACTTTCACCGTCGTGCCGCGCAGCAGCGACGCGGCCTGCCGAACGTAGCTCGGATTCACGCAGACCGACGCGAAATGATGCAGGCGCGCCTCGTCGCACAGCCGTTGGATGTCGGCCACGGTGGCTTCCGGCTTCAGCAGCGTGTGGTCGATCAGGCCTGCTACGCGCTCGAGCGTCATCGGCGGGGCGCTCTTGCCGCCCCCCTGCTCCTGGAGCAGCTGCCGGACCCGTTCGGCAATCCGGTTGACGTCCTCGGCGGACAGCGCCGGCCCGCCCTGGGAAGAAGTGCTCATGCGTCCTCGCTCCAGATCCCGAATCATCTGCACGCGCGCCCGGTGGCGATCGGCCGTGCAGGTGGCGGACAGGAAGACGTCCACGATCCCCCTGGCCGCCTCCGGCGCCGTCTGGCCCGCGCCCAGGGTCAGGACGTTCGCGTCGTTGTGCTCGCGGCTGTTGCGTGCCAGCTCTTCGTTGTAGCACGCGGCCGCCAGCACGCCCGGCACCTTGTTCGCCGTCATGGCCGACCCGATACCCGCCCCATCCACCACCACCCCGAACCGGCACTCGCCGGACGCGACGAGGGTCGCCACCGCCAGGGCGATGGTCGGGTAGTTCACCGGGTCCCTGCTATTGGTGCCGCAGTCCCGCACGGTGTGCCCGCGCGACGAGAGGTGGTCCTTCAGCTGCTGCTTGAGTTCGAAGCCGCCGTGATCGGCGCCGAGGGCAATCGTGAAGACCTGACTCATCGCAAGATCCGACCAGAAAACGACGGCCTCCGGGCCGGGAGGACGGCAGAAAGTGGAGCATATCACGACCGCCCGGCGGTTTTTCTCCGGCCCGGAAATGTGCTAGGCTGCGGCCTCACCCTCAGGGAGCCAATCGCCGATGCCGGACATCACACCGACCGTCATGCTCAGCGCCGAGGAGGTCCAGGACCGCATCGCGGCCCTTGCCGCCGAGATATCCCGTGACTACGCGCCGGGCGAGGACCTGCACCTCGTCGCCATCCTCAAGGGCGCGTTCCTGTTCCTCGGCGACCTGATCCGGCTGATGAAGCGGAACGTGACGATCGACTTCATGGCCGTGTCGAGCTACGCCAAGGGGACGACTTCGTCGGGCGAGGTCCGGATGATCAAGGACCTCGATACCGGACTCGAAGGCCGCAACGTGATCATCGTCGAGGACATCGTGGACACGGGCCTGACGCTGGCCTACCTCCAGGAGATCCTGCACGCCCGATCGCCGAAGACGCTGCGGACGGCCTGCCTCCTCAGCAAGCCCTCGCGTCGTAAGATCGACGTGAAGGTCGAGTACATCGGCTTCACGATCGAGGATCGATTCGTCGTCGGCTACGGCCTCGATTACGCCGAGAAGTACCGGAACCTCCCGTATATCGGCGTCCTCAACGAGTAGGCGCCACCGCCGCCTTCACCGACTTCGCCAGCGCGCGCGCGTCGGCCAGGATGACCTGTTCGTCGAGCGTGCGCATGCGCCGGTCGCGCATCAGCACCCTGCCATTGACGACCGTGGTGCGGACATCGTCTCCGTGGCTCACGTACACCAGGTGCGAAACCGGGTTGTACATCGGCGTCTGGCGCGCGCCGTTCATCGCGACCACGATCAGGTCGGCGCGCTTGCCCGCCTCGAGCGACCCGATCTTCCTGTCCAGGCCCAGGGCGCGCGCCCCGCCGATCGTCGCCATCTCCAGCGCGGCGGCCGCCGGGACCGCACGCGGGTCCCGTGACGAGAGCTTGTGCAGGAAGGCCGCCTGACGCATCGCCTCGAACATGTCGAGGTCGTTGTTGCTGGCCGCGCCATCGGTGCCCAGGCCGACCGTCACGCCTGCCGCGAGGTACTTCGGAACGGGCGCCACGCCGCTCGCCAGCTTCATGTTGCTCTCGGGATTGTGGGAGATCGACGCGCCCGTGCGCTTGATGATCGCGATGTCGTCGTCCGTCAGCCAGACACCGTGCGCCGCGACGACGTTCGGCGCGAGGAAGCCCAGCGACTCGAGCCACGCGGTCGGCGTCATCTTGTGGCGCTCGTTGATGATGTTCACCTCGTCCTCGGTTTCGGCGAGGTGAATCAGGATCGGCACCTTGTGGCGCGCCGCGAGGTCGCGGACCGCGCGAAGAGTGGCCTCGTCCACCGTGTACGGCGAGTGCGGCGCCGGAACCGCCGTGATGAGTTCGTCGCCGGCGAACTCGTTCATGAACGCCTCGGTGCGCCTGAGCGCGTCGGCCGGCGTCCTCGCGTCAGCCACCGGGAACCCGATGATCGTTTCGCCCAGCACGCCGCGGAGGCCGGCCGCCTTCGCGGCGCGCGCCACTTCCTCCTCGAAGTAGTACATGTCGGCGAAGGTCGTGGTGCCCGACTGGATCATCTCTAGCGCGGCCAGCCGCGTTCCCACGCGCACCATCTCGGGCGAAACGGTCCTGGCTTCAGCCGGGAAGATGTATTTCTGCAGCCAGTCCATCAGCGCCAGGTCGTCGGCCAGGCCCCGGTACATCACCATCGGCGCATGGGTATGCGTGTTCACCAGGCCGGGCAACACGACGTGGCCGGTCGCGTCGATCATCTCGGAGGCGGCGAACTGCCGCGCGATGTCCTCCGGGGAGCCGACCGCGACGATGTCCGGCCCGTCCACCACGACTGCGCCCGGAGAAACTATCCGCCGGCTGGCATCCATGGTGACGACGTCGCCGCCCGTGATGACGAGCGAGACCTGGCGTCGGTCCGGATGGCCGCAGGATGCGGCGACGACGACGAGCAGGACGACCAGGAAGCCGTGAAGACAGGATGCGCGTCGGCGGATGAAGGGCATAGGTGCGGATCTTATCGCGAATCCGGCGGTTTCCCACGTCCCGATCGGCGCGCCCCGCGTTGTCCGCGTTGCGGCCTATCGTGTATAGTGGGCTTCGTGCCCGTGCACGTCGTCGATCACCCGCTCGTCCAGGACACCTTGCTGATCCTCCGCAGCCAGCAGACCGAGGCGGCCGTCTTCAGGCGGATGGCGACGCGGATCAGCGTGCTGTTGGCGGCCGAGGCCCTCCGTGACCTCCCGACGGTGGCCGCGACCGTCACGACGCCCATGGGCGACGCCGGGGGTCGCAAGATCGGCGCCGACGTCGTCGTGGTGCCCGTGCTGCGCTCCGGCCTGGGCATGCTGGACGCCGTCCTGGAACTGCTGCCGTCGGCACGCGTGGGGCACATCGGACTGCAGCGCGACGAAGTGACGGCTGTCGCCTCGCAGTACTACTCCAAGCTGCCGCACGGCCTCGAACAAAGCTACGTCCTGATGATCGACCCGATGCTGGCGACTGGCGGGAGCGCCGTCGCGGCGCTCGACCTGCTGAAGCGCGCCGGCGCCCGCGACATCCGGATCGTGTGCATCGTGGCCGCGCCCGAAGGCATCGCGCTCGTCGAACGGCACTTCCCCGGCGTCCGGATCTTTACCCCGGTGATCGACCAGGGGTTGAACGATCGCAAGTTCATCGTCCCCGGGCTCGGAGACTTCGGCGACCGGCTGTACGGGACACTGTGAGAATCACGTACGCAGTAGGGAGCAGGCAGTAGGCAGCTTGCCCTGAGCGCGCGCAGCGAGTCGAAGGGCAGGTGGTCGGCGGCAGGCAGGTGGAGACGCAGATGGCTATTCCTCGCGACACCCCGACGCGAACCGGTCGCACGGCGGCGGCACGGCGAACGAGCCCACTCACCGGCGACCCCGGCTGGCACACGGCGATCACCCGCATCCAGCCGAACGAGATCCTGATCCGCGGCTACGCGGTGGACGAACTCATGGGGCGATTGTCTTTTGCCGAGTGCGTCTACCTGATCCTCCGCGGCGAACTGCCGACACCGACAATCGGGAGGCTCTTCGGCGCCGCGCTGGTGGCCTCGATCGATCACGGTGTGACGCCGCCCTCGACGCTGGCGGCTCGCAACGTCTCGACGACCGGGGCGGGCCTGCGGAGCAGCGTGGCGGCCGGCGTGCTGGGATTCGGCGTGTACCACGGTGGCGACATCGAGAGCTGCATGCGCTTCCTGCAGGAAGGCCTCGCGAAGGTGAGGGAGGGCGCCACGTTCAGGTCGGCGGCCGAGGAACTGGTCCGCTCGTATACCCTGGCGGGCAAGCGGCCGCCCGGGTTCGGCCATCGCATTCACACCAGTGATCCGCGCGCCACGAGGCTCCTGCAGATGGCGCACGAACTGGAACTCGACGGCGAACACGTCCAGCTGACCCGCACGATGGAGCGCGTCGTCTCGGCGAGGCCGGATGCCGCCACCCATCCATGGCCGCTCAATCTCGATGGGGCGATTGCCGCGGTGTGCGGCGACATGGGGTTCGAGCCGGAGCTGGGCAACGCCCTGTTCCTGATCGCGCGGGTCCCCGGGCTCGTCGCCCACGCCAACGAGGAGCGCTCGCGCCAGCAGCCGATGCGCCAGGTCGATCCGAGAGCCGCGACCTACGACGGGCCGCCGCCGCGCCGGCTTCCCGAGACCAGGAAGTAGTGGGTTGTCGCAGGCGACCCACTTGGATTAGACTGAGAAGTCCTCTCGGGTTGGGCACTTAGATCAGCGGTTAGATCGCCTGCTTCACACGCAGGAGGCCGGTGGTTCGAATCCACTAGTGCCCACCATTCCCCTCGCCGTTCCTACTGTCCCTTCTTCGCCTGCGCGATGAGCGCCGTCAGCATTTTCGAGTACTTCGCGTCAGCCTCGGCAAACGCCGCCGTATACTCGTCCTCGCTGGCCATCTTCTGTTTCTTCCAGTCGCCGTCGAACACGTAGCTCTTCGCCCCGATGTCGCAGGTGTCGAAACGGTTGTTGTCCTTCTTCGGCCTCAGGCCATCGGCGCCGATGTCCATCACGAGCGCCCGCGACCCCTCGACCGCCGCGCTGTTGAGATCCGTGTAGACCTCGCGGAAGTCCTTCTTTGCCAGCCTCTCGATGAGAATCGACGGCACCGCGTACTTTGCCGAGACCACGAGGAGTTGGGCGCCCGGGTAATAGAGGGCCGCCACGAACGCGTCGGGCGCCGCCGGGTCTTTCGCCGCGATGGCGTCGATCTTCGCCTGATCGAGCAACTGCGTGAGCTCCTTGACCAGCGCCACCGACTTGGGGTCCTGTGCCTGCGCATTCATCGGAAGAACTGCCAGTAGAAAGAACGCCACCAGGAGGAGCACCGACCGGGCGACCACTGTTCTCATTGGAACCCCCACCGTGTGAATGAAGACCGGGACGCGAAACGACGCGACTGTGTTCTATCACCAGCCGCCTCGCACGTCAATTCTCTTTCGGGAGATCTAGCGAGGCGGGCCTCGGACCGCCAAGCATGTCCGGCGACGACGCCCGCCTCGCTAGAACCAGAAACGCTGTTGGC
>Ga0209048_10000032_pt1 | contig 123278 bp, 108 predicted proteins | sample FrelakmetCRP12CR_FD_187146 | JGI IMG/M metagenome (GOLD analysis project Ga0209048, IMG submission 187146) | Freshwater lake sediment microbial communities from the University of Notre Dame, USA, for methane emissions studies - CRP12 CR (SPAdes)... | ecosystem: Environmental > Aquatic >...
GAAGCTGAGTCCGGTGCGGTTCGAGTACAAGGCGGCGCCGGATGAGCATCACGTGGGGTTCATCGCGGAGGACGTGCCGGAGCTGGTGGCGACGAAGGACCGCAAGGGTCTGAGCGCGATGGACGTGGTCGCTGTCCTGACCAAGGTCGTGCAGGACCAACAGAAGGCGATTGTGGAGCTCAAGCAGGAGGTTGCCCAGCTCAAGCACCAGAAGTAGCTTGCGGAGAGCCGGGCTTGAGAAGATTGTAGGCGACCGCAACTTGGCAACGGGTCCGAAAGCGCGGCGCTTTTCCTGGCAAGAATACCGTGGCGGAGTGGGGTCACAGTGGCGGCGGGAGAACATCAAGGCGATCATCAGCAGGGGACCTGCGGCAGCGAGATGCTGCACGCTCAATGAGCACGCGGAACTTGGAGAACACGAGCATGAAGAGTGGCGGTTGCTGTCCTGTGATGTATCCCGGCGGTGGGTGGAAGACGTGGATGTTGCTCGCGGCGCTGATCGGGAGCGCCCCGGCCACCATGCTGGCGGCAGTGCTGGAGTAAGTGATCGAGGTTCCGGTCAGGGTGCGGACGATCTCCGGCAAGGAGGTCAGTCACAGCATCAAGGTGACCATCTTCCGGGACGAGCAGAGGCAGAAAGCCCCGTACCTCGTGCTTCACCACGGCAGGCCCCCACACGAGGCGGACCTCGCCTAGATGAAACGGCAGCGATTCGCGGCAAACTCCCGATACCTCGTGTTCTTGGGCTTCGTCGTACTCGTGCCGACACCTGTCGGCTACGGAGAGTCGGGAGGGCCGGACGTGGAATACTCCGGCACCTGTTCCGGCAAGAACTATCCCCCGGTCTATGCGGAGGCGGCCGACCAGACCGTAGCGGTGCTGAACTATTCGCGGACACTCCCGTTCGTGGACCTGACCCGTGGCATCGTGGTGGGGTAGTCGTTCGGGGGCATGACCGCGATCGCACTCTCGCCGAGGGAACTGCCCGGCTTGGCCGGCGCTGTGAATTTCGCCGGCGGAGGTGGCGGAAATCCGTATGAAAGGCCGGAGCACCCGTGCGTCCCGTTCCTGCTCGCCAAGCTCTTCCAGGACTACGGCGCCGCCGCCAAGGTGCCCACGCTCCGGCTCTACAGCGAGAACGACCGGTTCTTCGGAGCAAGGCTGCCGAAGGAATGGTTCGATGGCTTCGTGCAGGCGGGCGGCAAGGGACGGTTCGTCCAGCTTCCCCCCTTCGAGGACAATGGGCACCGAATCTCCGAGGGAAACCCGGCGGCATGGACGCCTGACTTTGAAGCGTTCCTCCACGAGATCGGGTTTTAGCGGGCTCTCGCCGCGCGTGGCAGCGGCGGTCACGCTGGTCGCACAGGAAGTCGTCGCTGAACTCGACCGCTGATACTGCTCTTCGTTCAACGGTAGCGTTGCTGTTCATCGCGACGTCCGCGAGCGCCGCGAGCGGGAGTGCGGGACCGCTGTCATCGCGAGGAGCCGCGCAGCGGCGACGTGGCGATCTCGTCAATCTCGACGGGATTGCTTCGTCGCTTCGCTCCTCGCAATGACAAATGGTGCTTCATGGGGCGCGGGCGCCCTCGCCCGCGATCCCCCGCACCAGTCCACCCGTGGACTTCACTGCACCAAGGCGGCCGGGGGCGGCCGCCCCACAAGACTTGGCCTTGCTCTGGCGCGGGCGGCATGGGTGAGGTCTACCGGACCCAAAATCCGACAACTGGTCCATCTGGAAGTTGAGCGACGAGCGCGGCAGCAGCATCAGCTCGTGTGCTTGGCCAGCTCCGTGCGCAGCAAGCGCTGATGCTCGACCTCGGCCTGGCGCAGACCTTCGAAGAGCTTCTCGGTCGTCGGCTCGGTCACGTACTCCATCGCGCCGGTGTAGTAGTCGTACGCCCTGACCTCGGCTGCAAGTGCGAGCTCGAAGGCATCCACGAGTGACAGGTCGGCATTGGGCGTCTTCAGCTTGCCGACCTCGACGCTCCAGAGGGCGCGGTTGGCGAGTGTTGCGGCTTGGTGCGGGAAAAGCTGCCTGCGCTGGGTGAGGATCTGCTCGCGGTGGATGTTCTCGAGGCCCGCCATGCGGAGGAAGAACGCGGCGATGTCGCGGAGCTGGCGGGCCTCCATCAAGCCCGCCAAGTGTTCGTACGACTCCTTGGCTTCCTCCTCGGCATAGATCGCGAGGTCCAGCACCTCGTGCGCCTTGAGCTTCGAGAAGTCCATCTCCAGCCCCATGCTCTCCTCCAAGGTGAACGCCACTATGCGACGCACCAAGCTGCGGCGTCGCATCACTCTGCCCGCCGCGCCTGGGTTTGTCAAACCGAAAAGGATGCACCCGGCCGGGTCGTGCGCGGCACGATTGCTGTGCGCCGCGGCGGTAGTCGGACAGTTGCCACAGCACTTGGCCGTGGTCGGTGTCGAACCGGGAGCCGTGGACACCGGCGTCGGGCTTTCGCAGGCAGTAAACGCCGCCCTACGCCCAGCCGCTGCGGCCGCGGCAGAGCTCATCGATGAGCTCGTTCGCAGGTTCGGGCCGAAGACGGCAAGCGTCTGATCGCGTCTGTTTTTCCCGAGCGTGGGCGCCACCTCCAGGGAGCCTCCACTGCCTTCTCCCCGGGCCCGGCGCCGCCGGTTGACACGGCGCGCCGATGTGGTCTACAAGGACGTTCCTGCCTCTGTTGCTGCCGAGCCGCGCGCGGCAGCCGCGGATGCGGGAGAGGCACGAGCAGATGGAGCCGCCAAGTACGCAGAGCGACGATTGCACAGGTATTGACAGCCTGGTGGACGTGCTGACGCCCCGAGTCTGATCATCCGACGGCACGTCTCCGGCGCGAGGTCCCGGAGGTGGAGCGGAGTCGTGCCATGACCCTGAATCCAATCCAGCCGACACACACCGACCCCAGGCGGGGTATCGCCTAGAGCGACGAAGGCGGAGAACCATGTACTGGCTTTCAAAAGGTTTTCACGTCCTGAACCGCTTCAAGCGCAGACTCCTCATCTTCTTCGCCGTGCTCGGCCCCGGCATCATCACGATGGTCGCCGACAACGACGCCGGCGGGATCTCCACCTACGCGGTGACTGGGTCCAAGTATGGCTTCTCGCTGCTCTGGATCTTCTTCATTCTGGTCCCGATGGCGTACTACATCCAGGAGATGACGGTCCGGCTCGGCGCCGTCACCAAGCGCGGGCACGCCGAGGCGATCTTCGAGGGGTTTGGGAAATTTTGGGGGTGGTTCTCACTCGTCGACCTCGCGATCGTCAACTTCCTCACGCTCATCACCGAGTACATCGGCATGACCGCCGCGATGAGCCTGATGGGCGTACCGCCCTGGATAACCTACCTTACTGTGACGGTGATCCTGGTGGCCGTCTCCATGACCGGCAAGTATTGGACGTTCGAGAGAATCACGCTGTTCTTCTGCGCGTTCAACCTCGTCTACGTGCCGGCGGCGTTCTGGGCGATGAAGTCTCCGACGGTGCCCGGCTGGGGCGGTGTCTTCCACGGTCTGCTCATTCCTATGTCCCTGGGCGGGTTTACGGGGGACTTCCTGTTCATCGTCCTCGCCAATATCGGGACCACCATCACGCCATGGCAGATCTTCTTCCAGCAGAGTTCCGTCGTGGACAAGGGCCTCGACCAGAACGATGTGAAGTACGGCAAGATCGACACGTTTGTCGGCTCGCTGGTGACGGGTCTCGTGGCGGGGTTCATCATCATCACCACCGGCGCCGCGTTCTTCTACCACCACCCGCCGATCCTCATCGAGGACGCCAAGCAGACCGCTGAGGCGATCGTGCCGCTCCTCGGCGGGTACGGCGCTCTGGCGAGGAAGCTCTTTGCGATCGGGCTTTTCGACGCTGGATTCCTCGGCGCCCTTTGCATCTCGCTGTCCACCTCCTGGGCGGTCGGCGAGGTGTTCGGGTGGGCGCACTCGCTCAACAAGAGCGTCAAAGACGCGCCGTGGTTCTACGCGGTGCACCTGACCATGCTGCTCGGCGCCGGGGCGATCGTGCTGATCCCGGGTGCGCCTCTGATCGCGATCACTATGTTCGTGCAGGTCGTGGCGGTGACGCTGCTCCCCTCGGCGCTGGTCTTTCTGATCTTGATCCTGAACGAGCCGGCGTTCGTCGGTAAGTATGTCAACACGCGATGGGAGAATATCGCGAACTGGAGCATCGTCATCTTCGTGACGGTGATGTCGACGCTCTTTGCCGTCAGCACACTGTTCCCCAACTGGTTGGGCGCGAGTCAATAGGAGGAGGACATGGCAACATCGACCGTTCATCCGCCCAAGGTTCCCGACCTGCCGCCCGGACTCGGGAGCTTCCGCTTCCTGTTCTTCTCCGAACTGCTCAAGCGTCCGGTGTGCGCCGGCAAGATCAAGGATCGGATCGGCAAGCTCTCGGATCTCGTGTTCGCGCTGAGGGAGCCATACCCGGAATCTGTCGGCCTCTACATGGAGTTCGGCTGGGGCAAGCCGACCCAGTTCATACCGTGGGACAAAGTGGTTAAGATCGAGGACGACGCCGTTTTCGTCAAGCCCGCGGAGAACGGTGAGAGCTATCCTCCGTTCGTCGATCAGCCGGGCTGGATGCTGGTCGACGCGCACCTCATGGGGCGCACGATTCTGGACACGGACGGGCGGCGAACAGAAGTGGTCAACGACGTCCACCTCCTGGAGGCGAAGGGCCGGCTGCTGCTCGTCCACGTGGACACCTCCATAAACGGCATCCTTCGCCGCTGGGGCCTCGGCGGCCTCAAATGGATCAAGGACGACTTCATCTCGTGGAAGTACGTCCAGCCGCTCTCGGTGGAGGATGCCGTCGCGACCGACAAAGTCTCGCTCTCGGTGACCCGGAAGCAAATGCTTGAGCTGCCGAGCGAGGATCTCGCAGACGCGCTTGAGGAGCTCAAGGGCGAGGAGCAGCAGGCCCTGTTCTCCGCCTTGGGCTCCGAGAAGGCCGCCGAAACGCTGCTCGAGGTTGAGCCACGCGCCCAGCGCCAGCTCATCGCCGATCTGCGCAAGGAGCGAGCGCGCACGATCCTCTCGGAGATGAGCATCCCGCAATTGGCGAAGCTGTTCTCGGTGCTTCCCCACGACGACGTGACCGGGCTGATGGAGCTGCTCTCTCCGGAGGACGCCGCCAAGATCAGGTCGGTCCTCTCCGAGCGTGAGGCAACGGCGAGCGTGCTGATGTCGTCCGAATTCGTGGCTGTTCCACTCGATACGAAGGTCGGGCCTCTGCTCGAGCAGATCCGGCGCTCTGGGCGGGACCCGGACACGATCTCCTACATCTATGTGATCAACGGTGACGGCAGGACGCTGGTCGGCATCGTGGACCTGCGCGAGCTCGTGCTGGCGGCGGACGGCGCGTCCGTGTCGGAGATCATGACATCACCTGTGGTGGCGGCCGAGGAAAGTGACCTTCAGGAGGATCTCGCCGAGGTCTTCGCCAAGTACCACTACCGGATGATCCCGATCGTGGACGCCCAGGACCACCTCCTCGGCGTGATTCGCTACAACGAGATCATGGCGGGCACGGATGCCCGGAAAGAGTAGGTGAGCGCCATGCCCCGTGTCCAGATGACGCCGATGGTGAAGGCGGCCCTTTTCTTCTTGAGGTTCTACCTTATCGCGTTGCTGGGGTTGTTGCTGATCAGGTTTCTCAGGATTTTCTGACGGCACCTGGTGCGGTGTTGCAGCGTGCTCGAAAAAATGTTGAGTGGAGGAGGGAGCAATGGTGCGAACCAAGAATCGTAACCTGGTCTTTGGAGTCGTGCTCCTGGCGATAGGCGGCATCCTGATGGCGACGCGCTTCGCCTTGGTCGAGACGACGCCAGCATGGCTGCTCGGCCTCGGCGCCGCACTCGCGCTGGTCGCGATCGCGACCCGCGGCTACGGCGTTCTGATCGGCGGCATGATCCTGCTCGGCCTCGGCGCCGGGATGGTGCTCGGCGACCGCGGCGTCGGCGGCCTGCGGGCCGGGACCTGGACGCTCGTCGGCCTCGGTGTGGGGTTCATCGGCATTTACGTGATGAGCCTCATTCTTCAGCTCAAGCGCCACTGGTGGCCGTTGATTCCCGGGCTGGCGTTGCTCGCCGTCGCCGGGGCCCGCTACGTGCGGCACTTCCAGTTGCTGCCGCCAGACGTGCTGATTGCAGTCCGCACGTGGTGGCCCGCGGCGCTTGTCGTTGTCGGACTGGCGATGGTCGTTCGCGCGCTGCGAAAGTAGAGAGGATCCGCCATGGCGGCCGCACGGGGGCGGCGCCTGTGCGTGTCCAGACGAAGGCGCAATCTGCGTCGCGCCGCGGCTGAGCGTGCGAAAGAGGCTAGCGCGCGACGACGATCACATCGCCGGGGTGGATGATCGTGTCGCTGAGACCGTTGCGGCGCTGAAGCTCGTTCGCAGAGGTGTTGAAGCGCCGTGCAATCGAGGAGAGCGTGTCGCCACGGCGAACGGTGTAGCGCCGTGGCGCTGAGGGCGCGCGGGCGCGGTTGCCGCCATGGACTGTTGCCCTGATCTTGCCGGCTGCCGCGACGCTGACTCCTTCGCGCGGCACGACCAGCGTCTGCCCGATGCGGAGGCTCCTCGGGTCGCGGATCCGATTGGCGGCCAGGATCGCCTCGACCGTCGACCCGTACCGGCGCGCAATTGAACCGGGGGTGTCACCGCGCGCCACCACGTGGACGAAGCTCTTGATGCGCTCCAACTCCGGGATGGCGGCCAACACTTGCGCGATCTCCGACTCGCGGCCACACGGTACCGCGAGCTGGTAGGTGCCGTTTGCGGGCGTGATGCGGTGGGTCAGTGCCGGGTTCAGGTCGGCGAGTTGCTCGACGTCCAGCTTGGCGTGCTCGGCCAAGACCTCCAGGTCGAGCGCGCCGACCACCGGTGTGCGTCCCAGGCATGGCGGCCGGTCCGGAAACTCGGGCAGGCCGTAGGCGGTCGGGTTCTTGGCGGCGACGAGGACGGCCCAGAACGCCGGCACGTAGTTCCGCGTTTCACGCGGCAGACGACGGCGCAGTTGCCAGAAGCCCGTGGCGCCCTTGGAGCGGTGAATCGCGCGCTCGACCCTGCCGGCGCCTGAGTTATAAGCGGCAAGCGCCAGCTCCCAGTCGTTGAAGGTGCCGTGGAGGTCGCCCAGGTGGCGAACCGCGGCCTCGGTCGCGAGGAACGGATCGTTGCGCTCGTCAACGAGGCGATCGCAGCGCAGCCCGTAAAGGCGCGCCGTGCCCGCGACGAACTGCCAGAGACCTTGGGCTCGGGCACGCGAGCGGGCGCGCGGATTGAAGGCGCTCTCGACGAGCGGCAGGTAGGAGAGATCCTCGGGCAGTCCGGCCCGGCGCATCTCGGCGCGGATGAAGGGTACGTAGTACGAGGCGCGCTCGAGCGCGACGATGAAGCGCTCGCGGTACCTTCCGGTGTAAAAACCGATGAGCGACGTCACCTCAGGGTTGACGACGACCGGGAGATCGAAATGCTGCTTTTGCGCCGCCGCCTTAGCCTGTGCTACCTGCTCGGGCGACACTGGCTGCGGCTCCGGCGGCGGCTCCTCGCCGTCGTCGTCGGCTTCGAGCTGCTCGGCGAGCTGTCCGAGATCATCGAGCACGGCGCCGAGGTAGTCATGGCCTTCGCGGCCGGCGACCAACGCCTTGTCGGCACTGGAAAGCCTGCTCACGATCGCGGCTTCGCAGTCTCTGAACTCCTCGGCGTCGCCGGTCCCGGCCGCGTCCTGAGCCGCGGAGAGCAGGGGCTCGAGCTGCGAGCGCAGGCCCGCCAGGGCATCCGCAGACGAGATCGGCAGCTCGACATTTGCGTCAGGCCGTGGCGCCGGCGAGGCGACTGCCGGCGCAGGCTGGCTCGACTGGCAGGCGGACAAGGTCAAAATGAGCACGCACGAAGCCGCGAGGCGACCCATCAGTCGCCTCGCAGGTTGAGCAGCAGCGTCAGGCTTAGCTGCCGCAACTTCTTCTTGAGATCGACCTCTAGCGGCGTGAGCACCTTGACCTGCGTGCCCTCGGCGTCGACCAACTCGATGCTGACGCGACAACGGCTGGCTTGCCCGAGCGCCGCCCCAACCCACTCCTCGATGCTCCTCTTGGTCTCGTGACGCGAGTCGAGGGACTCTCGCACCAATTCCTCGATCTCGTTCGGATCCGGTCGCTCGGCGGGTTTCATCGCAGGCCGTGACGTCGTTGTCTTCCGCAGGCTCTCCAGCTCGGCCAGGATCTCGGCCGGCGACGAGACCCTGACGTGGCGGATCTCGCTTGGTTTCGCGGCGGGCACGGTCTCGCCCGACGTCGCGAACTCGACCGGCGTTTCCTCAGTGATGGGCTCGGCCGCTCGTGCCGGTTCCGCCTTTGGCGCGACCGTGGGGACCGCCACTGAGCTGACAAGGTCCAGAGTCGTGCGGCGCGCCGGGGTGGCGGAGCTCCTCACTCCCATAGGGACGGCAGGGGCGGCCACGGCCGCCTCTGTCGGCGCAACTGACGCCGACCGGAGGCCCTCAACTGCAGCGGCGTTGAGTGCGGCCGGGCTGAAGGCGACCGGGGTCCTGGCCGCCACAGTGGCAGGCGGTGGAACGTTGACCGTTTCGAGCGACGCCATGCGCTTGCGCAGCGATCGCAGCGTCAGCTTCGTTATCCCCTTGAGGGTGTCAAAGACGCCCTGGCCGCTGACTGCCATCGCCTCGAAGAACGGGAAGGTGCCGGCGGGGTTGAGCTTGGCGTTGAGCTCGTCGATTGTGAGGATGTTCTTGAGATCGCGCTTGTTGTACTGCAAGACCGTGGGCACCGCAGTGAGCGAGAGCCCAAGGCTGTGAAGGTTCTCGTCGAGGTTTTGCAGACTCTCGAGGTTGGCGTCGGCGAGTGGCCGCTGCGAGTCCGCAACGAACACGATTCCGTCAACGCCCTTGAGCACGAGCTTGCGGGTGGTGTTGTAGAAAACCTGTCCTGGGACGGTGTAGAGCTGGAGGCGGGTGCGAAAGCTGCCGACCTTGCCGACCTCGAGAGGAAGAAGGTCGAAGAAGAGGGTCCGGTCAGTCTCGGTTTCGAGAGAGACCATCTCGCCACGCGAGCCCGGCGCCGTGCGCGCGTAAATGTACGAGAGGTTGGTAGTCTTCCCACACAGGCCAGGACCGTAGTAAACGATCTTGGCCGCCATCTGCATCGTGGCCCAGTTGAAGAACACCATTACCTAGAGCCCCTATCAAGGGACCGTGTAACTCCCTCCGGACGCTAGCATAGCGATCCAGGGTGGTCAACGCGACGAGCACGCCAAGAAAAGGGTGATGTCGGTCACGCCTCCTACCTCGTGCTGCGCTGGATCTCACGTCGAGCAGCGCACAAGGCTGACCACGAGAGCGGGTCGGGAACGTCGGCCGCCGTGATAAAGTACGGCTGTGTCGAGCCGCCGCGAGCCAACGGCGGCCGTGGAAAGGTTATGCTCTCAGAGCGCGAGCACGACATCATGTGCGAGGTGGTCGAGCTGTACCTCGCAGCCGGCGAGCCGGTCGCTTCGGCCGCGCTGGCGAAGGTGTCGCGCACGGGGCTCTCAGCGCCATCACTGCGCAACACGATGGCCGAGCTGGAGCGCCAGGGACTGCTCGCGCAACCGCATACCTCGGCGGGACGGATCCCTTCCGACCTCGGATTCAGGCACTACATCGAGCGCCTGCTTCGGCACACCGAGATCTCTCCGCGCGAGGCGCGACGCCTCAAGGGCATGCTGTTATCAGGTGGACCGCTCGAGGAAACACTCGCCGATGTGAGCCGCATCCTCGCTCAGGTCACGGCGGAAGTGGGCGTGGCCCTAGCGCCCGCCCCGGGCCAGGCCTCGGTGCAGTCAATGCACTTCGTGCGGGTGGCAACGGAGCGGGTGCTGGCCGTCCTCGTCACCTCGGGTGGACTCATTGACTCGCGACTGCTCTCTGTGGACACGGAATTCACGCCCTCGGAACTGGAGCGCATTTCCAACTACTGCACCGAGTGCTTTGCCGGGCTCACCCTCGACGAGATCCGGACTCGTCTGTTCGCTCTTATGCATGAGGAACGTGCGCAGGCCGACAAGCTCCTCGCCGGAGTGGTAGCGCTAGGGAGCCGGGCGATCGACAACGAGGTCGCTGCGGGCGGTGAGGTGTTCGTCGAGGGCGCCACCAACCTGCTCGACAAGGCGCTGCCTGGCCAGCTTGAGGCGATGCGGAAACTGCTCGCGGCGTTCGCGGACAAGGCGCTGTTGCTCAGGCTCCTCAACGAGTTCATCGCCGGCGCCGGCCCGCGCGTGGTGCTGGGCTCAGAATTTTCCGTGGTCGGCGGCGAGGAGCTTGGCCTGATCGTGACGTCGTTCGAGCGCCACACTGGCGAACGCGGGCTGGTAGGCGTCATCGGCCTCAAGCGCATGGACTACTCCCGCATCATCCCGATCGTGGGCTACATCGGACAGCACCTCTCCTGGGCCGGCCACGAGCCCGGAGGATTGGCATGAGTCAGGAAAACAAGCCTCCCGACGACGACGCTGGCGTCAGCAAATCGGCCTCAGGCGACAGCGAGGCGGCGCTCGAAACAAACGCGGCCGATGAGGCGATTCAGGAAGAGCTAGCCAAGCTCCAGCAGGAGGTTGGGAACCTCAAGGAGCTCTACCTGCGCAAGCTGTCGGACTTCGACAACTACCGCAAGCGTCAAGAAAAAGAGATGCTCGAATTTCAGCGCTTCGCGAATACCGGCTTGATGCGCGAGTGCCTCCCCGTCCTCGACAACATGGAGCGCGCCCTCGAGGCGCCCGGTGGTGACGGCGATGGTCTCCGCCAAGGCGTCGAACTCGTGCTGAAGCAGTTCAAGGATGTGCTGGCCAAGCATGGGCTCGAGGAGGTCAACCCGGCCGGCCAGCTCTTCGACCCGGCCCACCATGAAGCGATCCAGCGCACCGAGTCCACCGAGGTGCATGAACCCACCGTGACCCAGGTCCTGCAGAAGGGCTACCTGGTCCGCGGCCGCCTGATCCGGCCGGCGCTCGTCGTGGTCGCGATGCCGGCCGCAGCGCCGGAGGCGATGGCGCCGGAGCAGGACACCGGGTGGTCGCATGGCTAAGATCATCGGCATCGACCTCGGAACGACCAACTCGTGCGCGGCCGTGGTGGAAGGCTCGCGCCCGATGGTGATCCCGAACCGGGAAGGCGCGCGCACGACGCCATCCGTGGTCGCTCGTGCGGCGGACGGAGAACTTCTCGTCGGGCAGATCGCCCGCCGCCAGGCGCTCACCAACCCGCAGAACACGGTCTACGCGGTCAAGCGGCTGATCGGCCGCAAGTTCGCCACGCCCGAAGTGGAGCGGTCGCGCACGATCGTTCCCTACAGCATCGTCGAGGCCCCGAACGGTGACGCATACGTGCAACTCGCGGGCAAGTCGCACTCTCCCCAGGAAGCATCCGCGTTCATCCTCCGCGAGATCAAGGAGTTCTCCGAGTTGGCACTCGGCGAGGAGATCCAGCAGGCAATCATCACGGTTCCGGCCTATTTCAACGACGCCCAGCGCCAAGCCACGAAGGACGCCGGAACCCTCGCCGGCCTTGAGGTGATCCGTATCATCAACGAGCCGACCGCAGCGTCGCTGGCGTACGGGTTTGGACGTAGCGGGAACGAGATCATCGCAGTCTACGACCTGGGCGGCGGCACGTTCGACATCTCAGTCCTTGAGATCAACGAGGGTCTCTACGAGGTCCGTTCGACCTCCGGCAACACCTTCCTCGGCGGTGAGGATTTCGACGCCCGCATCATCAACTTCCTGCTCGAGAACTTCTACCAGCAGACGCGCGTGGACCTGAGAACCGACAGCATGGCGATGCAGCGCCTCAAGGAAGCCTCGGAAGCCGCGAAGTGCGAGCTCTCCACTTCGCAGGCCGCCAACATCAGCTTGCCCTTCATCGCCAGTGACGGCGCCCAGGCGTTGCACCTCAACGTAAAGCTCACCCGCGAGCAGCTTGAGGGCCTGGTGGGCGACCTCGTGCGCTCGACGCTGGATCCGTGCCGCAATGCGCTCGATGCCGCTGGCCTCAAGCCGGAGCAAATCAGCCAGGTGATCCTCACGGGCGGGCAGACACGCATGCCGATGGTCATCCGCACGGTCGAGGGGTTCTTCGGCAAGCCGCCGAATCGCGAGATTAACCCGGACGAGGTCGTGGCGGTCGGGGCTGCGATCCAGGGTGGCATCGTGCAAGGTGAGATCAAGGACCTCGTCCTGCTCGACGTGACGGCCTTGTCGCTCGGGATCGAGACGCGCGGTGGCCTGTTCACGAAACTGATCGAGCGCAACTCCACGATCCCGACGCGCAAGTCGCAGATCTTCACCACGGTGGCCGACAACCAGCACGTCGTCGAGATCCATGTCCTGCAGGGTGAGCGTGAGCTCTCGACGGAGAACAAGTCGCTTGGCAAGTTCGACCTGGTCGGGATTCCGGACGCGCCGCGTGGCGTTCCCCAGGTCGAGGTCACCTTCGCGATCGACTCCAACGGCATCGTCCAGGTCATGGCGCGCGACCTCGCGACGGGTCGTGAGCAGTCAATCCAGGTCAGCCCGGCTGGCGGGTTGTCCAGGGAAGAGATCGACAAGATAATCGCGGACGCCGACCACGCGCGCAAAGACGACATGCACAAGCGCGAAATCCTGTTGTTGCGCAACAAGCTGGACGGTCTGCTCTACACCAACGATCGCGTATTCAAGGAGTACCGCAACGTGATGGATCCGCTCGCGGCGGAATCCGTGGGCGAGGCACTCGACAAGGGCCGCCGTGCGCTTGCCTCGGAGAGCGCGGACGTTCTCAACGATGCCGTGATCGCGGTTCAGGTTGCCGCCAAGCACCTGACCGAGGCGATGTTCATGAACCCACTCCCGGGCATGCTGGACGGCACCTTCGGCAGGGGCGGTGAGGAGAACCCGGGTTCGTGAGCTCTAAGCGTGATTACTATGAGGTCCTTGGGGTTTCGCGCAGCGATTCGCGCGACGAGATCAAGTCTGCCTACCGTCAGCTTGCGGTGAAGTACCACCCCGACCGCAACCCCGGCGACGCCGAGGCCGAGGGCCGCTTCAAGGAGGCGGCGGAGGCGTACGCCGTGCTCTCCGACGTTGACAAGCGCGCACAGTACGACCGCTTCGGCCACACTGGTATCGGCGAGCAACCTTTCGGCGGCTTCGATGCGAACATCTTTGGCGACTTCGCCGACATCCTTGGCAACCTCTTCGGCTTCGACTCGATCTTCGGCGGTGGCCGCAAGCGCACAGGTCCAGAGCGCGGCTCTGACCTGCGCATCGGCACCACGTTGTCGTTTGAGGAGATGGCGCGTGGGGTCGAACGAGAGCTCTCGGTGACACGGGAAGAAAGCTGCGCCTCGTGTCAGGGCTCGGGCCACGCGCCGGGAGCGCGCCCGGAGAGCTGCCGCGCCTGCGGCGGCCGCGGCCAGGTGCGCGCCAGTCAGGGATTCTTCACCATGGTGCGGACGTGTCCGCAGTGCGGTGGCGCCGGCCAGGTCGTCAGCAATCCATGCCCGACCTGCCACGGCAACGGCCGCGTCAAGAAGCACAAGCGCCTGACCGTCTCGATTCCGGCCGGCATCGAGGACGGGACGCGACTGCGCGTGGTCGGCGAGGGCGAGGGCGGAGTCCGCGGTGGGCCCCCGGGCGACCTCTACGTTGTCGTCCGGGTCAAGCCGCACGAGACGCTGGCGCGCGACGGAGCCAACCTGCACCTCGAGCAGGAGGTGTCTGCGTTCGTCGCGGCGCTCGGGACCGAGCTCGAGGTCAAAGGTCTCGACGGGGCCGAGCGCGTGCGCGTGCCCGCTGGCACACAGCCGGGGGACGCGGCCGTGCTGCGCGGGAAGGGTCTGCCACACCTGCGGCGCGGCGGGCACGGCGACCTCATCGTGCACTTCAAGGTGGTTGTCCCGCGCAAGCTGTCGGCGAAGCAGCGCGAGGTGCTCGAGACCCTGATCGCCGGCGACCAGCGGCCCAACCTTCTGCGCAAAGTGCGCGGCCTTGTCGAAGGCAACGGCTGATGTCCGAGTACCTGACCGTCACCTGTCGCCTGCCGGCCGCGACCGAGGAGGCGCTGGCGAGCGCACTCGAGCGTTGGCCCGTGCTCGGGTGCCAAGTGGAGGAATCCAGCGGCGAACTGGATGTCACGGTGTACCTGCGCGCCGAGCAGGTCGGGGCGCTTGCGGGCGTGCGCCAGGGGTTGGCCGGGCTCGGGGCGCGCAACGTCGCCTCGGCACACTTTGCTGAACAGGACTGGCTGGCCGACTATCGCCGCCACGCCATACCACGCCCGATTGGCAGCCGCTTCTGGCTGGACCCCAGTCCGTCTCGCCCGACGCCGCCGCCGGACCGGCGCTTGCCGCTGCTGATCGAGCCGCGGCAGGCGTTCGGCAGCGGCTCGCACGAGTCGACCCAGCTCGTCCTGCTCGTGCTCGAGGATGTGCCGGTGGCGGGCCGGTCGGTGCTCGATGTCGGCACGGGCTCGGGCGTGCTCGCATTGGCGGCGCGCGCTCTCGGCGCCGGCTGGGCGCTCGGACTCGACAGAGACGCAGAGGCCGTGTGGGTCGCACGGCAGACCGTCGCAGTTCAGCCACGTCGACTGCCGGTCGCCCTCTTCGCCGGAACCACGGCGGCGCTCGGTCGTCGCGCCTCGTTCGACCTCGTCCTTGTCAACCTGCTCCCGGTCGAAGTGCAGCCTCTGCTCGGAGATCTGCATGCTCTTCTTGCCATGGACGGGCTGCTTGTGCTCTCCGGCCTGATGGCCGACCAACAAGCGGCTGCCGAGGCCGAGCTTGCCCGAGCCGGCTTCTTAGTCGAGCGCGCACGCGAGCTCCACGAGTGGGTCGCGCTCGTATGCGCCAGGCGATGAGCATCACGCGCCTGGTCGTCGTCGGCGTCAAGCTTTCTCCCGGTCGTATGCTGATCCCACCGGCGTCGGCGCGCCACGCCGAGGTGGCGCGTGTCCGCCCCGGCGAGGCCGTCGAGGTATTGAATCTCACCGGCGACGTCGGGACCGCGACGCTCGCGGCATGGGAGCGCGGCGCGTGCTGGGTCGAGGTTGCCGGCGTCGAGAGCGGCCGCGGCGAGCCGCCTGCGCCGCTCGTGCTGGCACTTGCGGTGCTCCAGTCCCAGGCCTTCGACTGGGCGGTCGAGAAGGCCACCGAGATGGGCGCCACCAGGGTTGTACCCGTGATCTGCGAGCGCGTGCAGCGCGGCAGCCATGCCCGCCGCGTCCCGCGTTGGCGGCGGATTGCCGAAGCTGCGGTCGCCCAGTGCGGCCGCAGCCGCGCACCGGAGATTGCGGAGCCGGAGGAGCTGGCCGCCTTCGTGCGCCACGGGGCGGGGGTGCGCTACGTGGCGGACCGGGGCGCCGAGGCGCCCGCACCGGTCGAGGCCAGCGCGGCCGGCATCACGGCGCTTGTAGGCCCCGAAGGTGGCTTCACCGAGAGCGAGCGCGACGAGATCGGCCGTGCCGGCTTTGTCGGTCTGCCGCTCGGTCCACGCATCCTGCGCGCCGAGACTGCGGCGGTCGTCGCGCTCACGCTCGTCCAGTCCATCGCGGGCTGGCTGCGCTAGGGGTCAGGGCCAAGCTCTCCTAGCGCAGCACGAGCAAGCGCGGCTCGGTCATCTCCTCGACAGCGTACCGTGGCCCCTCGCGTCCGATGCCAGAGCGCTTGACGCCACCGTAAGGCATCGGATCCGTTCGCCACGACGGGACGTCCCCCTGGATGAGGCCGCCGACCTCGAGGGTCTCGAAGGCACGCTGAATCTTCTCCACGTCGCGCGTGAAGAGGCCGGCCTGAAGGCCGTACACCGAGTCGTTGACCATTGTGAGCGCCTGCTCGAACATCGTGTAGCTACTGATGGCAGCCACCGGAGCGAAGACCTCGTGCGACCACACGGGATCGTCGAACGGCACGGCCTCGAGCAGGTTGGGCCCTACAACGGAACCGTCACGACGCCACGGCAACAGGCACCGGGCGCCGCGGCGCTCCGCGGCTCGCACCCAGCTCTCGATGCGGTCGGCGTCGATAGGAGAGACCAGCGGTCCACACAGCGTCTCGGGCAGCGCTGGGTCTCCGGTGGGGAAGTTCTGCGCCGCCTCGACGAGCGCCGTTTTCAGGTCGGCGGCGACCGCCGCGTGGACGAGCACACGTTGCACGGAAATGCACGACTGGCCCGCGTAACTAAAAGCCCCCATCGCAATGCGGCGGGCGACCGCGGTCAGGTTGCCGGCGTCAGGCTCGACAATGACGGCCGCGTTGCCGCCGAGCTCGAGCGCGACCTTGCGATCCCAGAGCTGCTGCTTGAGCTGCCAGCCGACCTCCGCCGAGCCGGTGAAACTGAGCATGGCAACCCTGGGGTCGCTGAGCAGAACGCCGACCTCGGAGCCGCTGCACGGGACCACGCTGACGGCGCCGGGCGGGAGGCCGGCACGATGGAGGATCTCCGCCAGTTTCAGCGCCGGCGACGGCGTCTGGGAGGCGGGCTTGATGATGATTGGACACCCGGCCGCGACCGCTGGCGCGAGCTTATGCGCAACAAGGTTGAGCGGGAAGTTGAAGGGGGTGATCCCGACGACCACGCCGACCGGGAACCTACGGACCAGACCGGTGCTGCTGGCGCCGGAGGGAAACGCACTCAGGTCGAGTAGTTCGCCGCGCATCGAGCGTGCGACGCGCGCCGCCTCAAGCATTGTCTCAGCGCACCGGTCAGCCTCGATGCGCGCGAGCTGGACCGGCTTGCCTGCTTCCTCGACCAGGAGCCGGGTGAACTCATCGCGGCGTCTCGCCACCTCCGCCGCGGCCGCTTCAAGGATGGCAGCGCGCGCATGCAGTGGCAGAGTCGCCATCGCTGCGCGTGCTGCCAACGCGCCGTCGAGCGCGCTTCGCAGCGTGCGTTCGCCGGCGCGGGCCACGTGCGCGACAGGCGCGCCGTCGAGCGGCGCCCGGACGGTGATGCTGCCTTCGCCGTCCGCCCAGGAACCCGTGAGGAAGAGCCCCAGCGTTCGCATGCGATCCCCCAGACTGGGCTCATGGTAGCGCGGTGGCGTCGAGTTTTGGCGTGATCGCGCAAGGACGCGGCTCACGCGGATCTGGCGCAAGCCAGGTTGAGGGCTGGGCCGACGAAAACCGGGGCCGCTTCCCCCCAGAAGCGGCCCCAACCGAGGCGAAAGCGCCGCGGTAGAGGTTACCCTCTACTAGCGGAAAGGCGACCGGCCAGCGCGGCTATTCCCGCGCCGGTCGGGGGGATGCATCGTGTCGTTTAGCCCGCGAGGCTACGTCGCTCGCGTGGCGACGCGTTGGCTGCGGAGTGAAGATGCTGTGAAGCGTCGGAGCTGACTACAGCGACACCGACTTAGGCGGCTTGACCCGCACCGCCGGATCTCTCCTGGGCCGAGCTCAGGCGGGTAGTGGCGATGCCGGCGAGCACGAGCGCAGCGCCCGCCATTTGCCAGCCGGTCCAGCGCTCGCCGAGCGTCATCCAGGCGAACGCCGCGGCCACCACCGGCGTCAGGTTGGAGAACACGGCCGTGCGTGCGCCGCCCACGGCCGCGAGGCTGCTGTTCCAGATGAGATAGCCGATGCCGATGGCGAGCACGCCCGAGAACGCGACGCCGAGCCAACCGCCCATGTCGATCGTCTTCCAATCCTGACGCAGCAGAGACGGAAGTGCCACCAGCAGCAGGATCGGCGTGCCGGCGAGAAACGTCACCAGCGTCCCGGCCAGTGACGAAGCGCTCGCCATCGCTTCGCTCGCGAGGACGCTGTACAGGGCCCAGGCGGCGGCCGCGACGAGAATGAGGGCGTCGCCGGTGAGGTGGCCGGCGGCGTGCGTGCCGCTCGGATTCGCCAACAGCAGCAAGGTCACCCCGGCCACAGCGACCGCGACGCCTGCCCACGCCGGCGGCGGCAGGTGATCCCTCCCGAGCGCGACGCCGAGCACGGCCACGAGCAGCGGCGAGCACGCCATGATGAGGGCGGCATTGCCGGCCGAGGTGCGCGCAATACCCTCGATGAAGATGAGCTGATAGCCGGCGTTGCCCAACATCCCGAGCAGCACGAGACGCACGAGGCCGGTGCGCGGCAGGCGCAGCGCGCCGCCGCGGACGCGGATGATGGCCCAGATCGTGATCGTCGCGAGGGCAAAGCGGATGGCGTTGAAGGCGAGCGGCGAGAAGCTGCGCAGCGCGACCTTGATGACCGCGTAGTTGATGCCCCACACGAAGGTAAGCGCGAGCAGGCTCGCGTCCACGCGCGGCCGCCATGGCCGCAGCGCCGGCTTAACCATCGTGCCGGTCTCGTGGCGCCGCAGCGACGCGCGTGAGGAACGCGCGCATGGCCCGGCGGGCGCCGTCAAGGTCGCGGTAGCATGCTGACTCGACCCTTTGGAGGCCGAGCAGGAGGCGCGACACCGTGCAGCCTTCGCGGTAGAGGATGAGCGTCGGAAGCTCCATCTGCACCGCTGACGCCACCTCGATGCCGACGCCGTGCGATGGCGAGGAGACCTCAGCCACGAGCGCGTCGCTGCCGCGCAGCCACGCCAGGTCGCGCTCGGCGAGCTCGCGGTCAGAGACACAGACGTCACGCTCGCGCGCACACTGGTGTGCGACGTGACGCGTCGGCACCGCGTGACCCTCTGTCTCGAGGCAGGTTAGCAGACCCGCGATCACGCCGAGATCGTGGCTCGGGTTGGTCATGGCGGCGGCCAGGTAGACGGTCATGCGCGTCAGTCTAGCCGTTCCGGTCGAGCTCGGTGGCTGCCGCGCGCTGGCGGTCGGAGCTATCGCGCCTTGCTAGACTGCGACAGTGGCGGGACCTGCAATGCTGATAGCCATCGACGGACCAGCGGGGGCGGGGAAATCGGCGGTCGCGCGCGAGCTCGCGGTGCGGCTTGCCCTGCCGTACGTAGACACGGGCGCCATGTACCGCGCGGTCGCGCTGCTCAGCCTGCGGGCCGGCATCGGCGAGCCGCTTGACGAGGATGGAAGACGTCGGGTCGCCGAGCTGGCCGGAACGATGGAGATCGCGTTCGAGGGAGATCCGCGCACGCAGCGGGTGCTGCTGGCGGGCGCGGACGTGACCACGGCGCTGCGCGCCCCGGAGGTCTCGCACATGTCGTCGGTGGTGTCGACGCTGCCCGAGGTACGGCGCGAGCTGGTGCGGCGTCAGCGTGCGCTTGCTGGGGCGGGGGGCGGCGTGGTGGAGGGCCGCGACATCGGTACGGTGGTGTTCCCCGACGCGCCGGTCAAGATCTTCCTCACCGCAAGTCCCGAAGTGCGCGCCGGCCGCCGCTTCGAGGAACTGCGTAGGCGCGGTCTCGACGTGCGCTGGGAGGACGTGCTCGCCGAGCAGGTCGAGCGCGACCGGCGCGACGCCTCGCGGCCGGACTCCCCTCTGAGGCCCGCTCCCGGGGCCGTGATCGTCGACACGAGTGGGCTGTCGCTCGCGGAAGCTGTCGAGAGACTGAGACGCCTCATCGGGGCTGGAGCTTGACACGTCGCGCGCGTCGCTCGTATAGTTTCTCGCTTGTTAAACAAGCAGTTAGATGCCTCGCCCGGGGCATCGCGAGGAGGCCTAGTGGTTAACAGTCCGGACAAGGCTCAGCACGGCGGTGAATCCGGGAAGGAGGATAGCCACGCCGCCGACAGCCGCAGCGCCCTGCGCGAGCTCGTCGAGGAGTCCTTTCAGCATCTGCGTGAAGGTGACGTGATCCGCGGGACCGTCGTCGCGGTGGACGACAGTGACGTGGTGGTGGACATCGGCTTCAAGTCCGAGGGCGTGATCCCGCGCAGCGAGTTTACCGATCGCGAGGGGCGCGCCACCGTTAAGCCTGGCGACGAGGTGGATGTCCTGGTTGAGCGCTTCGATGAGCACAGCGGCGAGATTCGCCTGTCGCGCGAGCGTGCCGCAAAGATGCGCGTGTGGGAAGTCCTGGAGTCGGCCTACCGTGATGGTTCGCCAGTGCGCGGCAAGGTGGTGGAGCGCGTCAAGGGCGGCCTCGCGGTTGACATCGGCGTGCGGGCCTTCTTGCCCGGCTCCCTCGTGGACCTGCGCCCGACGCGCCGGCTCGAAGACTACGTCGGCGAGGAGGTCGAGGGGCGCATCATCAACTTCGACCGTCGCCGTGCGAACGTCGTGATGTCGCGCAAGGCGCTGCTGGAAGAGCAACTCGCCTCGCGCAAGGGCGAGACGCTCGGCCAGCTCGAAGAGGGCACGATGGTCACCGGTACGGTCAAGAACATCACCGACTACGGCGTGTTCATCGACCTTGGCGGCATCGATGGCTTGCTGCACGTGACCGACATCTCGTGGGGTCGGGTCGGCCATCCGAGCGAGGTCTTCAAGGTCGGCGACGAGGTCAAGGTCGTGGTGCTGCGGGTGGACAAGGCGCGCGAGCGGGTGTCACTCGGCTACCGCCAGCGCTTCGAGGACCCGTGGACGCATGTTGAGGCGCGTTACCCCGTCGGCAAGCGCGTCAAGGGCAAGGTCACCAACGTTGTGGACTACGGCGCCTTCGTCGAACTCGAGGAAGGCGTCGAAGGCCTCATCCACGTCTCCGAGATGTCGTGGACGAAGAAGGTCAAGAACCCCAAGAGCCTGGTGCAGCCCGCTACCGAGATCGAGGTCGTTGTCACCGACGTCGATGTTGACAAACGGCGATTGTCGCTGTCGCTGCGGCAGGCTGAGTCCAACCCCTGGGAAGACTTCGCGGCCCGCCAGCGGGTCGGGGCCAGGGTGAAGGGCGTAGTTCGCAACCTTACCGACTTCGGCGCGTTTGTCGAGCTCGAGCCCGGTATCGACGGCCTCGTGCACGTCTCCGACATGGCGTGGACGCGCCGCGTCTCACACCCCTCGGAGATCGTGCAGAAGGGCGCCGAGATCGAGGCCGTGATCATCGCGATGGATATCCCGAATCAGCGCATCTCGCTCTCGATCAAGGAGCTGATGCCGAACGACTGGGATCAGTTCGCCAACACGCACCAGGTCGGCGACGAGGTTGACGGGTTCGTCACCAACGTCACCGATTTCGGGCTCTTCATCGAGTTGGCGCCCGGGGTGGAGGGCCTGTGCCACATCTCGGAGGTGGAGCGCCGCGGCAGCCAGGCGCTCTCTGCGGCGTTCGAGCGTGGTCAGCGTGTGCGCACGCGCCTGATCCGTATTGACTGGAACGAGAAGCGCATCGGTCTCTCACTGCGCGGCATCCCTCAGCCGCCCAAGGAGGCCGCAGAGCGCCCTGCCACGACGGACGAGATCGCCGCACCTGGACACGAGGGCGAGCCGCAGCTTTTGCCGAGAGCAGACGAGGCGCAGGTCGCGCCTGGGTCGGACGAGGCGCAGGCCGCACCTGGACACGAGGGCGAGCCGCAGCTTTTGCTGAGAGCAGACGAGGCGCAGGTCGCGCCTGGAGCGGGCGAGGCGCAGGTCGGACCTGGAGCGGGCGAGGGCGTCGGCACGAGCGCGGCGCCGGACGAACCCGAGCCAGAGGCACACACGGAGGAGTGAGGATGACCAAGGCCGAGATAATCAAGATCCTTGCCGACCAAGTCGGGCTGACCCGGCGCCAGGCTGCAGAGGTTCTAAGCCTGGTACTCGACCGGGTCGTGGACGCGATTCGACGCGGCGAAAAGGTCGAGCTGCGCGGCTTTGGCTCCTTCCGGACGCGCAATCGGCGCGCCCGCGCCGGACGCAACCCGCGCACCGGCGCCCAGGTCGCCGTGCCCCCGAAGGTCGTCCCGTACTTCAAACCCGGCAAGCAACTGCGCGAGACCCTGGACGGCCGTTGAGGAGAGGTTGCGGCACCTCTTCGCGCCATGGCGCTTCTCGTATGTTTCGCAGGCTGATGCGGCCGTGACGTGCGTCTTCTGCGCCGCCGCCACACGCGACGATGACGCGCTCACACTCGCCAGGAGCGAGCGCGCCTTCGCGCTGCTCAACCGTTACCCGTATACCTCCGGCCATACAATGGTGGCGCCACTCGCTCACGTCGGAGACCTGGCCGCGCTCGACGCAGCCACGCTCGCCGAGATGATGGCGCTGACGCAACGCGTGGTGCGCGCGCTCCAGTGCTCGTACCGACCCCACGGCTTCAACCTCGGCGCCAACCTCGGCGAGGCGGCCGGCGCGGGCATCGCCGACCACCTTCACCTTCACGTCGTCCCGCGCTGGCGTGGTGACACCAACTTCATGTCCGTCAACGCCGACGTTCGCGTGCTGCCGGAAGAGCTGACGGTCACGTGCGCGAAGCTGAGAGCGGCGCTCGAGGACGACCATGCCTGAGCGCCAGCCCGCGTCGAGACTGGCGTTGGGCGTGCTTATCGCACTTGCCTGGCTGGTGCCGGGGCTCGGCCACGCGCTGCTGAGGCGGCGGCTGCGCGCGGCGGTGTTCTTCGTCCTCGTGGTGACGGGTTTCGTGGTCGGCTTGCTGCTGAACGGCGAGCTCTTCCTGCCCCATCCCGGCGATCCACTCTCCTACCTCGCCACCGTGGCCAGCCTTGGCAACGGCATGCTCTTTCTTGTTGCCAGGTACCTTGGCCTCGGGCAGGGCGTGGTCACGGCTGCCGGCTACGAGTTCGGCAACACGTTCTTGCTCACGGCCGGCATGATGAACCTCCTCCTCATGCTTGACACGTACGACATCGCCGTCGGCAAGAAGGACTGGTGATGCTCGATCACCTCAGCCTGATGGCGCTCGACGCGCTTCTCATCGCGGTGTTCTTCTCGTTCCTTTGGAAGCGTGATCGGCGCGAGCGCTGGCGCTACTTCTGGAAAGTCTTCGGCCTGCTGCTGCTCGGGGCCGTTGCGTTCGCCTGGCTGATCTACCCCTTCCCCCGCGCCTGAGACGGTCTCGTGAAGATATGATGCGTCCCCTCCGGTCCGCGCCGCTGTGGGCCACCGTGGTGCTCTCCGTGGTCTATCTCCATCTCGCCACGCGTGCCCACCCTCCGCGGGTGCTGTCAGCGACCCCTGACTACGTTGTTCATGGCGGCGCCTACGCACTCCTGGGGTTTCTTGCCGCCGAGAGCACCGTGGCGCTCGGCCTACCGCTGCCGGCCTGGACGGGCTGGGGGTACGCGGTCGGCCACGGTGCCGCCCTCGAGGTCGCGCAGCAGCTCAGCCCGCCGCGGCACGGCGAGGTGTCCGACGTGATCGCGGACGCAATCGGCGCCGCCGTCGGGATCGTGGCCTGGATGGCGTGGAAGCGGCGCCGATGAGGCTGCTCATCGTGGCGGGCGAGGCGAGCGGCGACCTCCACGCCGCGAATCTGCTGACTGCGCTGCGCGCCGCGGCGCCGGAGCTTGAAGCGTTCGGCGTCGGCGGCGCGCGCCTGCGGGAGGCGGGCCTCGCGTGTCTGGCGCGCTCCGAGGAGCTCTCGGTCATGGGCCTCGCCGAGGTCGTGCGCGAGCTGCCGCGTCTGCTCGCGCTCGCGCGTCGGGTCCGTCGCGAGGCGCTCGCACGGCGGCCCGATGCGGCTGTGCTGGTGGACTCGCCCGACTTCAACCTGCCGCTCGCCCGCCATCTCCGGCGCGCCGGCATCCCGGTCGTGGTCTACATCTCGCCCCAGCTCTGGGCGTGGCGCGAGGGGCGCGTGCGCCGCATCCGGCGCGACGTTGCGAAGGTGTTGTGCATCCTGCCGTTCGAGGTCGGCTTCTACGAGCAGCACGGCGTTCCGGTCGAGTTCGTCGGCCACCCGCTCGTGGACGAGCTTGCCCCGGTGATGGCGGCGCCGCCCGCGCGCCGCACACGTACCGTCGCGTTGCTGCCAGGCTCGCGCTGGCATGAAGTAACGGCGCTGCTGCCGACGATGCTGCAGGCCGCTGGCCGGCTGGACGTCCCAACCGGCGCCGTGCACCTACGCCTGATTGCCGCGCCGGGCCTCGAGCGCGAGCGCCTCGCCGCGCTGCTCGGCGACGCGGCAGGTGCCGTAGAGGTCGTCAGCGAGAATCGCCATCATGCCCTCGCCGAGTGCGGGGCGGCGCTGGTGGCCTCCGGCACCGCGACGCTCGAGTGCGCCCTGCTCGGTGTGCCGATGGTGGTGGGCTACCGGCTTCACCCGCTCTCCTACGCGCTCGCACGCCATCTCGTCCACGTTCCGTACGTCAGCCTCGTCAACTTGGTGGCCGGCAAACGGGTCGTGCCGGAGCTGGTGCAAAACGAGTTCACGCCGGAGCGCGTGGCCGCCGAGCTCCGGTCCCTGCTTGAGGGTGGCGGCGCGGCGCAGGGGCCGGGTCTCGCCGAGGTGCGGGAACGGCTCGGAGCGCCGGGAGCGAGCGCACGCGCCGCGCGTGCCGTGCTCGCCATGCTGGACGCGCGGCAGAGCCCTAAGAAGTAGACCGGGTTCGTGTCCGCGCGGTGCGGCGGTGGCGTTCCGGCAGCGGCTCAGCGACGAACACCCATCGGGAAGAGCTCGGCGCCTGGGACCGGGTGCTCCGGCTCAAACCGCACCCTCGACAGCACAACGCCGAGCTCGCGCGGGTCGCTGCCGCCGCCTTCCCGGGCCGGACAGTACGGCCGACTTCGCAGCTCGAGCGCAACGCCATCGCCGGTCATGTCGCTCGCGGCGAGGATGACGGCGACCTGGGTCAAGCCAGAGCCAAGCTGAAGCGGCCCGGCCACGCGCCGGCCACGGGAGAGGATTTCGAGCTCGGGCGTGGTCGGCCGCGGCGCCATGACGTCGAGCCACAGGCGGCCTGCGCCGGCCGGCAGCCACAGGCGCGCGCTCGGGCCTGTCCAACAGCCGATCGTGGCGCCGAACCGCTCCGCGTCGAAAACGCCGGCCGCTTCCACGCGTAGTCGCGCGCGCTCGGTTGCGTTTGCGATCCCGCCCTGCCACGTCAGCTCCGGGCCCAGAGCGCGCAGCTCCCACAGCCTCAACGCGAGCGGGCGGTTGTCGCCGCCACCGGGCACGAACGCCTCCGCGCGCTCGAACGTGAGCCGGTTGACAGCGTCGTACGCAAATGCACCTGGCGCGATCCAGATGCGCTGCTCGCCCGCATCGCCATCGACCTCAACGACGTCTCGGCGATTGACCGCGACGACGAGCGCGCTCTTCCCCGCCGCCGGCTCAAGGCGGATTTCGACCGCCGTGCCGGGCGGCAGTGGCGGCAGCAGGAGCGACGCGCCCGGACTCCCCCAACGGAAGAGTGCGCCGTCGGGCGCCTCCTCGGGCAGCCACCAGCCTGCCAGAGGCAGCGGCACGTTCTGAGCGACACGCGCTTTCAGGAAGCGGTCCTGCGTCAGTGGGCGCAGGGCGTCCGAGACACCGGCAAAATCCCTGGCGCCGCCCCCAAGCGGGCCGCCGTAGTGGAGCGGGTAGTCCGTGAGCAGGAGGTACGGCCCGTGGGGGAGACCCTTCGCATCGGGGCTCCCGGGCGACAGCACATAGGTGAATGTCCACGACGATCCGCGGGCTCGGTCAAGCTCCTCGAGGTAGGACAGGAATGGGTAGAGACCCGGCTCCACGACGAGCTCCTGGCCGACAGTTTTCGCTTCTGCGACCGCGAAACGCACCGCCTCCCAGCCCGGAAGCAACGTGCGGTGCTGCTCGACCAGCAACGGGTAGGTGCTGATCACCCAGGCGCCGCCGAGCACCGCGAGCGCGGTGGCAGCGACGACCGGAGGCGCGGCCGCCGCCGCGACGCCGGCGAGCAACGGCGCCGCCGCCTCGTGCAGTGGCACGGCGTAGCGCGGGAAGCGGCGGTTCTGCAACCACACGAGTTGCGCAAACGTGACCAGCAGCAGCGCCAGCCACGCCGCGGCGGAGCGCCGGCTCACGCGGCGTGCCCACACCGCCGTCCCGAGCAGCGCGAGGAGCGTGATCGCGAGCGCGTACCAGGGTCCGCCCATGCCCTTCACGTAGCCGAGGTCGAGCACACCGCCGGGGTTGTGGAGGACGAGGTTGATGGCGTGCGTCTTGCCGTGCGCGGTGAAGGCGCGCGCGAACTGCGTCCAACTGCCTTGTGCCCACACCATCCCGACGACCGCGAGGGCGGTGGCAATGGCCGCGATGATCACGCCGCCGGCGAGTCGCCGCCGCGGCCGCACCGTGACCGCGCCGAAGAGCCAGAGCAGACCGAGTTCCGGCAGCAGGATCGGCCGGATCAGAAACGCAGCCGTGAGCAAGAGCGTGAAGGCGGTGGCTCGGCGGCCGTCGAGGCGATCCATCAGCAGCGCAGCGGCCCAGAACATGAGGAAGGCAGCCGCTGTGTCGGTGAAACCGCGCGGCGCGTGCAGCCAAACTCCGGGTGCGGCGAGCACGGCGAGTGCGGCAAACGCCGCCACCGGCGCCGGCGCCACCCGCCGCCCGAGGGCGGTGAGCGGGAATAGCGTCAGGCACGAGGCCAGCGCCGAGAGGAGCTGGAATCCACGCAGAGGTTCGGCGACGAGCGGCCGCAGCAGCCAGCCGAGCGCCAGCCAGAGCGGGAAGCCGGGCGGTTGGGGAAAATGGGCCGGCAGGTCGAAGTGCAGCACGCCGCGCGCGAACAGCGCCTCGTCCCACTCCCACGGGCCGGACGGCAGCAGGGCAAACCGGCTCCAGGCCAGCAGGGCGAGGGTCGCGACCGTGGCGACGAGGTCGAGGCGCCGGTCGCGGATGCCCCATAAGCGCAGCGTCCACGTGACGCCTCGGTGCTCTGCTCCCGCGTTCGCGATCATCGCCATGTCGGTGGGCACATGCGCTTGCCCGCGCGGGAATCTATCATGAGGTGAGTGCGGCGCACCGCGACACGAGCGCGGGGCGATCGTTCGAGGGGGTGAACATGGCGGGCACGCTGCAGAGCATGACGGGGTTCGGTGGAGCAAATGGGCCGCTTTCGGTGCGGCTGGGCGCCAGCGTGCGCGTCACCACCGTCAACGCGCGCTTCCTCGACGTCGTCGTGCGCACTCACCCGCGCATGGAGACGACGGAGCTCGAGCTCGCGCTGTGGCCCGTCCTGGCGCAAGCGCTCACACGCGGCCGCGTGCAGGTGACGATCGAGCTCCAGGCCGCTGGCGCCGGACCGGCGGGCCTCGATCTCGACTGGGGCGTGGCAGCCGCGCTCGTGCAGGCGCTGGCGCAGAAGCCGGCCGGCCTCGAGTTGGCGCCGCTGTCGCTGCGCGACCTGCTCGCGCTGCCGGGGTTCGCCAAGGGTCACGACGACCCCGCCCTCACCGATGACGAGCGTCAGGCGCTTATCGCGCTCGTGGCACGGGCGCTCGACGAGGTCGTCGCGGCGCGCAGGCGGGAGGCGGCCGCGCTGCTGCAGCAGGTCACCGCCGAGCTCAGCGCCGTCGCCAGCTTTCAGCGCTTCCTCGTCGCCAACGCGCACGGGCTGCGCGAGCGTCTACAAGCCCGGCTGCGTGAGCGGCTCGCGGCGCTGCTGGCGGGACGCGACGTGGACGAGCAACGCCTGGTGCAGGAGGCGGCGCTGCTGGCCGAGCGCGCCGACGTCGCCGAAGAAACGCAACGGCTCGCGGCGCACCTGGCGCACTTTGAGCAAATGCTCGCTCAGGGCGGAGCGGTCGGCAAGAAGCTCGAGTTCCTGTTGCAGGAGATGCTGCGCGAGGTCAACACGGCGGCTTCCAAGTGCCGCGAGGCGGGGGATGGTGAGCAGGTCGTGGAGGCTAAGGCCGCGATCGAGCGGCTGCGCGAGCAGTGCGCCAACTTGGAGTGAGCGGAGAAACGAGAGGTCAGGGAACGACGGGGCCGGCATGGGCGAGTCCAGTTCACACGCGACGGCAGGCGTTGCAGGGCTCGGCGTGACGTGGACGCCGCGGTACTACCTTGTGTTGCTGCTGGCTTTTCTTGCGCTCCACGGTGTTCTGGCGGCCGTGCTGCCGCTGTCGGGCGACGAAGCCTACTTCTGGGACTGCGCGCGCCACCCGAGCTGGAGCACCTTCGACCAGCCCCCGCTCGTGATCTGGGGCGTGATCCCATTTCGCCTCGTGCTGGGCGACACGGCGCTCGCGGCGCGCGCGCCGGCGATCGTGGCGAACGCCCTGCTCGGACTCTTCCTGCTGCCGCTCATGCGCCGGCTCGGCGGCGGCGCGCGCGAGGCTGCGTGGGCGTACCTCGTCCTGCACGGCGCGCCGCTCTTTTTCCTCGGTTCGTTCTACAACGCCACCGACGCGGCGATGATTGCCGCCTACGTCGCGGCAACGTGGGCCGCTGTCGCGCTTGCCCAGGGGCAACGGCGCGCGTGGTGGGGATTCGGCGCCGCCGTCGGCATCGGCTTTCTGGGCAAGTTCCCGGTCGTGCTCGTGCTGATGGCGCTGCTTCCCGCGCTGGCGCGCCGCGAGGTGCGCGCACAATTGCGCACGGCGACGCCGTACTTTGCCGCGCTGCTCTCTGCGCTCCTCACGCTGCCGGTTTGGATCTGGGCCGCTCAGCACGCCTGGGTCAACTTCACGTTCCAGCTCAAGGAGCGGCACGACGTCGGCGCCTTCACGCTTGTCCACCTGGGCGCGTTCCTGGGCGCGAGCGCGCTGTTCGCCTCGCCACCACTGTTCATGGCGCTCGGCCTGGCCTGGTGGCGCGGCTGGCGTCGGCGTGAGCCGGGCTGGGCCGCCCTCTTGGTTGCGGCCATGTCGCCGTTTGCGCTCTTCGGTCTGATCTCGCTGTGGGAGTCCGTCGGCGGCCACTGGGGCGCGCCCGGGATCGTGCTCGGCGTGGTGGCGCTGGCGCTGACACGTCCACGGCCGCGCGCGCTCGTGGCGAGCGGCGTCGCGTTCGGCGTCGCGGTCGCGCTTGCCGTGGTGATGCTCGCCCTCGCCGTTGACCGCGTGCCTTGGTCAAGGCTGCCGCTCTCCGATGCGAGCCGCGCCCGCGTGCTCGACGCGCTCGCGCCCGCGATCGGCAACAACGAGATCGTGGCGGAGATCGAGAGGCGGCTGGCGCCGGGCGAGCTGGTTGCGTCCGAGAGCTACACGGACGTGCACATGCTCACGTTCCTGTCGCACAGTCGTCTGCGCGTCCGCCTGGCGAACATCAACCAGGGACTTCACGGCCTCGAAAGCCTGTACTGGTACCGGCCCGAAGAGCTGGCGAATCGGGACTTCTTGTTCGTCACCGAACGTGGCGGCCTCACCGACAGGCTTGAGGCGATCTTCGCCCACGTGCGCGAAGAAGCGCCCATCGTCGTGATGCGTGCCGGCCGCGTCGTGCGGCGCGTTCGCGTGCTGCGCTGCGCGCGCCTGCTGCAGCCAGCGCCCGCCTTCACGCGCCTCGGCGCGGCGCTCAAGGCTAGTTGAGCCGGGTTGGTTTGCGCTGCCCGCCAGCGCGGGGCGTCGGCGCGGCGGTGGCGAGGATGACCGTCTGTGCCTTGCCGAGGATGAAAAAGTTCGCCGCCACGCGACCGTAGGTTTCGACGGTCTCGCCGAGCTGCGGCGGCGTGACGCGCGTGACGACGTAGATCTGGGCCCGACCGTCGCTGAGCAGGTAGTACTTGACGCTGCCAAGATCCATGCGCTCCTTGACCTGGCCCTTGACGTGCACAGTCTCCTTCGCGTAGGCGCCCGGGTTGCTCGCAATCCTCTCGAGCTTGCTGCCGAAAAGGAAACAGGAGGCCAGGACGGTGCACGCAAGCGCGCCCACGGCGCCTGCGGTGAGCCGTCCGAGCTGTCCTGGCCGCATCACGATCTCCTCGCGCTTCAACGACACCGAATCTAGCACTGCGATTGTAGCCTTGCGGTATCAGAGCACACAAGCGCGCCCGACGCAGCGGCTCGCCGCGCACCGTACTGATTCAAGGGTGTGCGCCGATGGGCTAGAATCGGCGTCCCAGTGGGAGGATGTTGATGCGCGACGCCGAAATCCGCGAGCTACCCGGCCTGATCGGAGAGCAGGTGCGGGTCAAGGGCTGGCTCTACAACGCCCGCTCCTCGGGCAAGGTCCGCTTTCTCGTCGTGCGCGACGGCTCCGGCTACCTCCAGTCGGTCGTGTTCCGCCCCAAGGTGGAGGAGCGGGTGTGGGACGACGCGGAGCGGCTGACGCAGGAGTCCTCCCTGCACGTCGTCGGCATGGTCAAGGACGACAAGCGCGCGCCCGGCGGCGTCGAGCTCGAGGTCACCGACATCGCGATCGTGCAGCTCTGCGGCGAGTACCCGATCACGCCCAAGCAGCACGGCCCTGACTTTCTGCTCAACAACCGCCACCTCTGGCTGCGCTCGAAGCGCCAGCACGCCATCATGCGCGTGCGCGACGAGCTCCTGTTCGGCATCCGCGAGTTCTTCCACCGCCGCAACTACGTCTGCATTGACTCGCCGATCCTGACGCCGGCGGCGTGCGAGGGGACCTCGACGCTGTTCGAGACGGACTACTTCGGCGACAAGGCGTACCTGACCCAGTCGGGCCAGCTCTACCTTGAGCCGGCGGCGGCGGCGCACGGCAAGGTGTACTGCTTCGGGCCGACCTTCCGGGCGGAGAAGTCCAAAACGCGCCGGCACCTGACGGAGTTCTGGATGGTCGAGCCCGAGGTTGCGTGGCTGCGCTTCGACGGCCTCCTTGATCTTGCCGAGGAGTTCGTCTCGGAGCTGGTCGCGCGCGTGCTCGAGCGCTGCAAGGACGACCTCGAGCGGCTTGAGCGCGACGTCGCGAAGCTCGCGTCGGCGGCGCAGCGGCCGTACCCGCGCTTTGACTACGCCGATGCGATCACCACACTGCAGGGCAAGGGCTTCGCGGCCAAATTCGGGGACGACTTTGGCGGCGACGAGGAGACCGCACTGGCGGACGCATCGGGCAAGCCGGTGATGATCACGCGTTTTCCCGCCGCGATCAAGGCGTTTTACATGGAGCCCGATCCCAACGACCCAAGCCGGGCGCTCGCGCTCGACGTGATCGCGCCTGACGGCTACGGCGAGATCATCGGCGGCAGCGAGCGCATCTCGTCGTTCGAGCTGCTCGAGCGGCGCATCGCCGAGCACGGCCTGCCGCGCGATGCCTTCTCCTGGTACCTCGACGTGCGCAAGTACGGCGGCTTCCCGCACTCCGGCTTCGGCATGGGGATCGAGCGCGTTGTGACCTGGCTGTGCGGCCTGCAGCATCTCCGCGAAGCGATCCCGTACCCGCGCATGCTCAACCGCCTGTACCCATAAGCTTGGCCGTCAGTGCGAGAAGCCGGGGCGTGGCCTGGCCCAGGCGGTCATTGCGAGGAGTCCCGCCTGCGGCGGGACGACGAAGCAATCTCGTCGCCGTTGGCAGATTGCCTAGACCGCGAGAATAATCGTGAGACCTGCGACTGGGGCTGACCCGGATAGCGTCCCTCACACCGTCGCTGTGTTCCTTTTCGGCGCGGGTTTTTCGCCTCGCCCTGCACCGTCACGCTCCTCGAAGACGTCACCTGATCGGATTCGGCTCAGATTTCCAGTCACTCGCCTGAAACACTCCCAACAGGGCGGGGTGAGGATCTACACAATGGCGAGTCGAGCTCGCTCGCTATTCACGAATTTGCCTCGTCAGGGCAGCGATGCCTGCGGTGTTCGCCGTCTCCCCAGATGGCACGCCGCACCGGCAACGACAAGCAGCGCGAAGATGAACATCCCCCATTCGGTCATCGTGGGCACTTGCTGAGCGGTCGCCCAACCTATCGCAAATACATTGTAGGTGTTTCCGTTCGCCGGAAAACTGGTAAGCGGGGTTGGCGGGTTGGTCGAATGGGTAAAGAGGCCCCGCCCGACACCGCTTATGTCCGAGTTGAGCGTGGCAGTCCCCGGCTGGTTGTAGTAGGACGCTCCGTAGACGCTGACGAACTGCACTGTGCAGTCATCACTTATCGCCACCGAGCTGCCGGGGGGGATGCTACTTAGAACCGTAGTGAAAAACGGGCTACTAGGCGGACAATACCTAAGGGCCTGCAAGAATGCGGGTGTGATGATGCCGGAAACAGACGGATTCGTGTCGCTGACTATCTGCACCAGCACCTGATAGAGGTTCAAGTTGCCGTATCCCGCATTGAGAAGCTTGTTGATGAGACCTGCCCCTTCATCGCTGAGGATGAAAGTATTGGCAGTGGCTGCCCAGGCGCCCGAAGCTATCAGCGCCAAGACGAACAGGAACACAAAGGCCCGCAGGAACGATCTCAGCGCCGATGTCTTCATACCAAGACCTCCCTCGTCGTTGGGGACCTTGTTTTAGCTGGGCACGAAGATGGAGCAACTCACCGATGAAGTCAAGACCGACCCGATGGCCCCAACATCCAATTGCGACGCGTTCTGAGCTCAAGCGCGACGAGGCCACGCTCACAAGCCTCGGCTACCGAAGCCCCGCCGGATACCGCGCCCAACAAGAAGCCAAGGGGGCTTGACGTGACGGGGTCACTGCACCCAGCTCAAAAGGGCTGCGGCGAGGTGTTACCGCCGGTTCGCATCCTCACATAGCCTCTGTATGTTCCGGTGCGACCGGCTCGCGCGCCTTGCGTCCGGCCCAACGGCGGCGGCGCCGCGGCCGCGGGCAGAAACTCAGCAGCTAATGGCTGACGTGAGGGCCGGGCACCCATGACACGGGTTTTTCGCCTCGTCCTGCACCGTCACGCTCCTCGAAGACGTCACCTGATCGGATTCGACTCAGATTTTCAGTCACTCGCCTGAAACACAACCATCCGGGCGGGATGAGGACTTACACACTGGCGAGTCGGTGTCTCTCGCCATTCACGAATTTGCCTCGTCAAGGGAGCGATGGCTGCGTTCGCCTTCGCTTCAGGTAGTAGGCCGCACCGGCAACGACAAGCAGCGCGAAGATGATCATTCCCCATTCGGTCATCGTGGGCACTTGCTGAGCGGTTGCCCAACCGATGGCAAATACGTTGTACGTGTTTCCGTTCGCCTGCCATGAGGTAAGCGGGGTTTGCGAGTCGGGCGAATGGGTAAAGAGGCCCCGACCGACACCGCTGATGTCCGAGCCGAGCGTGGGGTACCCCGCGTTGTAGTAGGACGCTCCGTAGACGCTGACGAACTGCACTGTGCAGTCATCACTTATCGCCACCGAGCTGCCGGGGGGGATGCTACTTAGAAGCGTAGTGAAAAACGGGCTACTAGGCGGACAATTTCTAAGGGCCAGCAAGAATGCGGGTGTGATGATGACGGAAACAGACGGATTCGTGTCGTTGACTATCTCCACCAGCACCTGATAGAGGTTCATGTTGCCGTATCCCGCATTGACCAGCTTGTTGATGAGACCTGCCCCTTCGTCGCTGAGGACGAAGGTATTGGCAGTGGCTGCCCAGGCGCCCGAAGCTGTCAGCGCCAGGACCAACACAAACACAAAGGTCCGCAAGAACGATCTCACCGCCCTTGTCTTCATACCAAGACCTCCCTCGTCGATGGGGACCTTGTTCTCGCTGGGTGCAAGCGTGGGCCAACTCACCGATGGAGTCAAGACCGACCCGACGGCCTCAGCATCCAATTGCGACGCGGTCTGAGCTCAAGGGCGACGAGGCCACGCTCACAAGCCTCGGCTACCGAAGCCCCGCCGGATACCGCGCCCGACAAGAAGCCAAGGGGGCTTGACATGACGGGGTCACGGCACGCAACTCAAAACGGGCTACGGCGAGGTGTTACCGCCGGTTCGCATCCTCACATAGCCTCCGGCTATGCTCCGGTCCGACCGGCTCGCGCGCCTTGCGATAGGCCCAACGGCGGCGGCGCCGCTGCCGCGGGCAGAAACTCAGCAGCTATTCCCTGATGTGAGGGCCGGGCGCCCATGACACGGGTTTCGTGTACTTGCCAACGGGTACTTGGAAGGGGTACTTCACAAGCAGTAGTTGACAAGGGGGAAGCGAACATGTACAGTCTTTCTGTACAGGTTGGAGGGTCCATGGCATCGGTTACCACCTACACTCAGGCACGCGCAACGTTGGCAAAGCTCTGCAGCGAAGTCGTACAGTCGCGAGAGGTCGTCGTTATCCGGCGTCGCGGTGCCGAGGACGTCGCGCTGGTGGCGGCCGACGAGCTGCGCAGCCTGATGGAGACCGCCCACCTCCTGCGCTCGCCCAAGAACGCGGAGCGGCTTCTGCGCGCCCTGGCACGGGCGCGGAAGAGCAGGCTGCGTCCCGTGACGACGGCCGCGTTGCGCCGCGAGATAGGCCTTGCCGAAGAATAGGCGAGCGTCTGCGGGTCCGCGCGCAGGATGCCTCGCGATCTTCCACCCTGAGTTCATCGAGGATCTGCGCTACTGGGTCGAAACCGACCGCAAGACGGCGCTGCGAGCGCTTTCGATTGTCGAGGCGGCGCTCAGGGAGCCATTCTCTGGGATCGGCAAGCCTGAGCCCCTGAAATACCTCGGAGCGGGCCTCTGGTCGCGCCGACTCACCCAAGAACACCGAATCGTGTACCTCGTCCGCGCCGACCGCGTGGATTTCCTCCAGGGGCGCTACCACTACTAGGTTGCAGCCTCCTCGACGATGTGGATCTCCTCGTCGGTGAGACCGTAGAGCTCGTAGACGAGCTGGTCGATCTCGCAGTCGGTGGCGGCGATCTGGCGCTGGAGGACGGTCTTCTCGTGGTCGGTGCGTGCCGCCGCGAGCTTGGCGTGCAGCGCGAGCATGCGGTCGGCCGACTCGGCGATTCGGTCGCGACGCTGGCTGTTGGTTCTGTCAGAGCGATCGACCACACGGATTGGGACCTTCTCCATGTACTGATAGATAAGCCGGTAGCGGTAGCTGCCTGCCCGCACGCCGAACGGAATGCTGATGTTGCTGATCGCGAACCAGAACAACCGGCTGTTCAGCACGCCCAGCAGATAGAGATCATCAGTGCCAAGACAGTAGGCGGTGTTGGCGAGATAGATGCCAGTGCGGTCAACGAAGAAGCGCGGGCCTTTGCAGATGTCGGGGAAGATGATCTTCGGAGCGTCGAGGTACTGGTAGTAGTCGCAAGGCCGAAGCTCCCACCAGTATTCGCCTTGGTCTTGCCGCTTCTTCAACGCGTCTACGAATGGTGCGAGATGACTGGCCAGCTTCGGATATTCAGCGCTGAACCAACCCCACGCCGCCTTTTCAGAGATGTCAGATGGGCCTTTAGTGGCCTTGGCGATTTGCTCGCGAGTCCAGCCGCAAGGAATGACGATGAGAAAACGCCCGTCGTCTTCGATGCAATACCGCCGAATATCCTGCCCGCCGAGAAACGGCTTGATGAGCTGCTTGCTCGCCGGCGAAGACTTCGTGAGCGCGGCTCGGTGCTCTGCCGTCACCTCAAAGGCTTCGTTCAAACCCGTCTTGAGGCCGTAGAACATCTTGCGCTCGACATACTCACCCAGCGGTTTGCCGGCGTTCATCACTTTCGCGAAGATGGCGGCTTCGGCGTCGGACTTGAGCGACCATGCTTCGGGCGACAGGCGTTCGTGCGGAATGGTGTAATGGTTCGCCGCAACGTGCTCGACCAGCTTCAGGTTCTTCAACGAAGTCACTTTGGAGACTTCGACCCGCCCGTGCTTTGCTCCTTTGGCGAGGAGAGGAATGCAGACGTAGGTATCTTTGGCGTTGGCGAAGACGGCCAAGCCACCGAAGTCCACGACGCGTTGCACCGCAGCGTGCCGTTTCAGCGTGCGCCGGAGCGGTTCTCCGTAGGTCGCCCGGAGAAAACTGCTCGACACGATGATGCTGAATAATCCGCCCTCGCGGAGCAAGCCGACGCCCTTCTCCATGAAATAGGCGTAGAGATCGGCCACGCCGTTGAAGCACTCGTAGTGGGATTCGAAATAGGCCTTCAGTTCTGAGAGCGACTCCTGGCGGACATACGGCGGATTGCCGATCACCGCGTCGAAGCCGGGGTTGTCGCGGGCGAAGATCTCCGGGAAGCCCTTGTCCCAGTCGAACGGGTTGACGCGCATTGCGTCCGCACCGTCGAACAGCTCGCCTTGGTGGCCCTGGTTGTAGTCGGTGCCGACCAGAGAGTTGCCGCACTTGATGTTGCTGGCGAGGTCGGGGAGGGCGCGCTCGTGGAAGAGCTTGAGCTGCGTTTGAAGTGCGTGGTCGCTCTCGCCCTCGAGCACCTTGAGCAGGAGCGACAGCTTGGTGACTTCGACGGCCTGCAGATCAATGTCCACGCCGAAAATGGAGTTGAGGAGGATGCGCTTGCGTTCCGCGGTGGTGAGTCGCCACTCACCGTGCGCGGCCTGGAAGAGCGCGGGCTGCCCGCCCTTGCGCGGTTTCGTGTGCTTATCAGGACCGTCGTTGACGTACCAGTCGCGGTGCCAGTCGAGCAGGCGCTGATATGCGCCCAGCAGGAACGACCCGGAGCCGCACGCCGGATCGAGGATCCTGAGCTCGGCGGTCTGCTTCGGCGTCTTTTCCTTGAGCAGCTCGCCAACGGTGTGCTCGACGATGTAGTCCACGATGTAGGTGGGCGTGTAGTAGACGCCGCCGGCCTTCTTGACCTCGGGCTTGTCCTCTACCTTGGCATGGCCGCCCTCGGTGAGCCGGATGACCTTGCCGAGAAATTGCTCGTAGACCTGGCCAAGAATGTCGGCGGGGAGCACCGAGAACTCGTACGGCGAGGATGGGTAGTAGAGGTTGCCGATGATGTCCTTGAGAATCTTGTCGTCGATCCTCAGGTTTGGCGTCAAGGTGTCGGGCGCCTCGGTGAAGCCCTTCTCCTTCTGGAAGTGAAAGAGACCTGAGTTGTAGCGCTCGTCCGCGCGCTGGAACAGGTAGAAGAGCCGGCGGTAGGTGTTCACGCCATTGAGCACGAACTGGAGCTGGAACTGCCGGTCCGTCTCGATGCCGCGGTCCTCGCAGATGCGGAGGAAAACGATCCGGTCAATGGTGCGCTGGACCGCTTCGTTCAGCTCGCGGATGCTCAGGCGCGGGTTGCGCAAGGCGATGTTGCGGGCAAGCAGCTCGCGCCAGCGCTCAATCTCTTTGAGGAACTCGGCATCAACGGCGGCGGTGCCCCTCTTGCCTTTCTTTTCCTCAGCGAAGCGGTCAAACGAGCCCTTGAGGACCGCATCCTTCGAGAAGACGCTGGCGATCTCATCCCATTTGCTGGGATAGGCGTCATAGGTTAGGTAGTTGATTCGGGCGGTTGATGGCTTGTCAGTGGGCTCCGGCTTGACCCGACAGTCGTAGAGGGCCAGCTCGGCGAAGTCGCTCAGGATCGAGAGCGACAGCTTGGCCGACCAGGCGTAGCGGCGCAGCTGGTAGGCCGCGGTCGGCTCGTCCTTGATGCTGATCGAGGGCTTCTTGGCTTCGAGGAAGAACTTGCGGGTGCCACCGATGCGGAAGCAGTAGTCGGGCGCCTTGGTGGTGCCGCCGAACCGGATCGAGTCCTCGTGGATGACGTCCTTGTACGCTTCGGCGTTTCCGGCCTTGTTGTGCACATCCCAGCCGAGCAGCTCGAACATCGGTTCGATGAACTCGTTTCGAACCTGGGCCTCGTTGTACGCGCCTGACGTGTAGGAAGGCAGGTTGCTCTCGAAGCGCTCGACCAGACTGATGAGTTCCTTTGGGGCCGCCATCGCTCATCTCCCTGGATCTGACGGCGGCATTATGCGCTGAACCGGTGAGAGGCGACCTCACGTCGCCGGAGAGACGACGCACAGTGCCCCAAGGGTTGAGGGCAGATCAGCGTGGGCCTGGGCTCAGCCGGGGCGGACGGCGTCAGGCGGCGGCGCGAACGGGCAGGATCTCCCGCAGCGCCGCGACGAACGCGGCCATCTCTTGAGGCGTGCCGACCGACACCCTCAGCCACGTGGGCATCGAGGGGAACTTCCTCCCGACCAGAATCTTCTTGGCCTTGAACGCCTCGACGAGCGGGGCCACGTCGCGCCCCGTCTCGATCATGACGAAGTTCGCCTCGGAGGGGATGAAGCGTCGGCCGTCGGCGGTCAATTGCCCGGTGAGCCAGCGCCTGGTGTCGTTCATGCGCCGCTTCATGCGCGGGACGAGGTCGGCGTCCGCGAGGCTGGCGAGGCCGGCCGCGAGCACTGCGGCGTTGGTGTTGCTGAACGATGCGTAGCGTGCCAGCGCCTCGATCTTGTCGGGCGCCGCGACGGCGTAGCCGAGTCGCATGCCGGCAAGGCCGTAGACCTTGGAGAAAGTGCGCACCACGATCAGGTTTGGGTGAGCGGCGAGCAGGTCGAAACCGGTGCGGTAGTGCGGGTCCTCAACGAAGTGGTAGTAGGCCTCGTCGAGCAGCACCGTGACGGACGGGGGAACCTGCCCGAGAAAAGCGGCCAACTCATCGCCGGTCACGATGGTGCCGGTCGGATTGTTCGGGTTGCAGACGTAAACGAGACCGGTCCCGGCGTCGCACGCGGCGGCCATGCGCGGGAGGTCGTGGCGGAAGGCGGCATCGAGCGGCACCTTGACGGGCTGGGCCCTCGTCACACGGTTGTAGGCGAGGACGGCCTCGAACGTGGGCTCCGCCACCACTACCTTGCGGTCCGGGCCGAGGAAGGCCCAGTCGGCCATGCGCAGGATGTCGCCCGAGCCGCAGCCGAGCAGGACCTGCTCCGGGGCGACGCCGTGCGCCTTCGCCAGCGTCCGCTGCAGCTCATCCACACTCGCGTCCGGGTAGCGCCCGGCCACCTCGTGGGAGCGGGTCATCGCCGCGCGCGCGGCCGCCGAAGGCCCATAGGGGTTCTCGTTCGAGTTGAGCTGGAAAACATCCGTGGGTAGGCCCGTGGCGACCCGGGCCTCGGCCGTGGCCGGCATCAACCTCGTGTCCACGAGCACCGCGCCGGCGGCGGCCCCAAGTGCCGCGCCGAACCCTCGCCGCGTCATCCCGATCGTGCCCATCGCGCTCTCCTTTCGCTGCCCAAGCGACCTTCGCGCAGTGTACGGCGGGCATGGAACCGCCCGCAACCGACCGCACCTCTCACTGCGCCCGGAGGTCGCGACGTGCGCCTGGTCGGGGCAACAGCCTCCGGTCGCGAATTCGCAGCCGAGAATGGACGAGCAACCTCAGTGAGCAGAAGCAAACGCAGGCCCGTGGCCGGCTGGTGTGGCCGCTTCGTCGAGCGGCCCGACCCCCACTCGGATCTGCGCCTAACTTGTATCAATGCTGTTCTTCCTCCAATATCGGAGTCATGAATGACTCGACCATCGTTGTGGCGGGAGCTACCGGTAATCTCGGCGGACGCATCGCGAGAGCTTTGCTCGAACGGGGAGCCAGCGTAAGAGCGCTTGTTCGCCACGGCACTGCGCGAGGCAGGATCGAGCGACTGCAGGAGCTCGGCGTAGCGATTGTCAGTGTCGACTTGAGCAGCGCTGCCGAAGTGACACCGGCATGCGCGGGTGCGTCCTGCGTGGTGTCCGCGCTGCAGGGACTGCGGGACGTGATCGTGGAAACGCAAACGGTCCTGCTCGAGGCTGCGGTCAAGGCTGGCGTGCCACGTTTCATTCCGTCCGACTACTCGATCGATTTCACCAAGTTTCCACCCGGAGAGAATCGCAATCTCGATCTGCGCCGAGACTTCCACAAGCGCCTGGACAAGACTCCGATTTCAGCGACCACGATCTTCAACGGTGCGTTTGCCGATATGCTGACCGGTCAGATGCCGCTCGTTTTCTTCAAATTGAAGCGAGTCCTCTATTGGGGGAATGCGGACCAGCGCATGGACTTCACGACGATAGACGACACGGCCGCATTCACGGCGAGCGCGGCTCTTGATCCGTCCACCCCTCGCATTCTACGAATCGCTGGCGATCAACTCAGCGCCCGGGAGCTGGCAGCGGTTGTGAGTGAGGTGACCGGAAAGAAGTTCCGCCTGCTGCGCGCCGGAGGTCTGGGAATGCTCGGCACGCTGATTAAGGTCGCGCGCACGGTCGCTCCCGGGAAGAAGGAAATTTTCCCGGCATGGCAGGGCATGCAGTACATGCACAACATGTTCAGCGGCCGGGCAAAGCTAGAGCCGCTCGACAACGGTCGCTATCCCGGCATGCGTTGGACGACTGCGCGGGATGTGCTCTCAGCGCGTCAAGTCAGGGGATAGGAAATTCCTTTTCACCGGATCCGAGGCTAGGCCCGATCACAACGTTGCCGAGCGCGGCTGGAGCAGCCCCTGGCGTGGGCAAGGCGGGAGTACGGGATCCAGGCGGAGATCAGGCGGCCGGGGTGAGAGGCCCAGCCCCCTAGGCTGTTCTGGGTGCGTGCAACTCGCGCCTTTTCAGCCAGTTCCACAGGAATAGCGCAGCCACCACCCACACCGGCACGGCGATCGGCAGAATCCAGTCCGGGTGGTGCCTGAGTAGCGCGAAGTGGGCATAGAACGCACCGGCAGCGGTGTAGAGCACCGCGCCGACCCACTCCCAGCGCCAGCTCACCACCAGGATTGCAAGCACAATCCAGGTCGGGACCAGGTGGATGAAGAGCGCCAGCACGATGCCGCGGGTACTAGCAAGTAAAGGCCGCCGACATGACCGGCGACCAAGGTCACACCGGCGGCCAGAATGAGCATCGTGGTGAGGAGGTTGGGAGTGATGTGATCGAGCATTCGAGCGAGTCGCGAATGTGACTCATTGTCCTCTAGAGAACGTAAAGACCTAACCGCTGGTTCCTGGGCAGCCCGCTAAGCAGGCTGCCCAGAAACAGTTGATGGTGCAATACCGCTATGGCCTTACGCCGCGGCAGGTGACCGAGAAATTCGCCTTGGGGCTGAAGGAATAACCGAAGCCGCCTTCGTGTCCCGTCGGCCATGCTTTCAATTGCTGCCAGCCGGTGTACATGGGCAGCGCCGGTCCGCCCAGCGTCCAGGTATCGCTGACCGTTTGTGTCCCCGACGCAGTGACCGTGTAATAGGTTATCGGACCGGTCGCATTGTCGCTGCGCAGGAATTGATAACCGATTTGAACCGGGTGTTCCCGGTCGAACGTGCCTCTGACCGTGATCGTGCCGTTGAAGGTAATAACGGCCGGGCACGCGCCTCTAGAAACTTGCGGCGTTGCAGAGAGCGTCGTCTTCATGCCGGCGACCGAAGATGCCGCAAGCGCATTCCCAGAAAATGCTGCCGCCGCTGTAATTGCGAGCGCGGAGAACAACAGACGTTTCATGGTCGTTTCCTTTGTCTGGACCAACATGGACGGTGCCGCCGTCCGCGGTCGCCGGGACATTGACGGATAGGAATTTCCTTTCTTACCCTACCGAGGGTACACCTGCGGTACGCGCTGTCAAGCGGCGTCGAAGGGCGTCGGGCGCTGTCTGAGGGCGCTTGGACGGTGACTCTACCTCCGAATGGCAGGGCATGAGGAAGCGCCAGACTGGCGAAGCCTTGCCCGGCAGGCTTGCCGGACAGGGCTTCACCGGGGTGCATGGCGGGCCTCCTCGTCTCCAGGGCCCCGGAGCATCCCGATTCACCCCAATCCCGCCCCGATAGGCCCTTGATCACTCCTCAACCGCGGGTACAATCAACCTCACGTGAGAAAGGGAATTCCTATCCATAACTACACGTACACCCGCCAGGGTGGGTCAGCTTCCAATCGTTCCCCTGGGTCAATTCTCGGGCGTTGCCGCCAGACATGAGACAGGAGAAGGGACATGGGACTGTTCGGACCAAGCCGTGAGGAGCGGGAACAACAACAGCGGAAACAGGAAGACACTGACAAACTAACCACGGCGTTTTCCAGGTTCCAGGTCTTAATCGACCAGCTCCGCCCGGAGTGGTCGATCATCCCCGACTATCCCGATAACAATTTGATTCTTTGTGCTACCTGCCCGCACGGCCAGGAAACACTGACGCTCCAGATTGAGTGGTACTCGTGCTGGATCACAGACTCTGGTGATATTGATCATGCTCCTCATGCACGCGCGCGCTTCATTGTGCAGAGTCCTACCGTCAAAATGCAATTGCTCGAAGGGTCCTGTCGCAGGGACGAGCATCCAATCGTGTTCGATTGGTTGACGGACCTCGGACAGAACTCCGCGCCGCTCGTTTCACTGAGAGAACGGAGACTCCGTTTGAAGCAAGACCTCGGAGTCCAAGAGCCTATCCATAAATAGGGGTGGTTTTGCGGAAACAGATGATTGCCGCGGCGAGATGGGCAAGAGCGAGATAGCTGTCGTGGAGTTTCTCGAAGATGGCTAGGAATTTCCTTTCTCACTGGAGTCGATGATACCCGCGGTCGGGACGAAATCAAGGCCTTCCCGTGGTCGGCCAGGGGCTCGATGGTGGAGGTTGCGGCGCGTCGTGACGAGGGGCCGACCATCAAGCCCGGCGAAGCCCTGGCCGGCAGTCCTGCCGGACAAGGCTTCGCTGGGCTCGTCCGACCGAGCGGGGCAGCAAGCGATCAGACCGCGTCGATGTCGCGGGATACGGCGAGCGGGCTGGGCGCGGGTGGGCTGCGTGCGTCGACCCCTCTTGATGCGAGGTGCTTGAGGATCCTCCCGATCACCCTCGGCTCGGTGAGGAACGCGATGATGCACATCGTCCCGCCGCAGCGGGGACAGACCAGCGGGTCGACCTCGTAGATGCGGCCGACGAGCGCGGCCCAGCGGCGGCGAAGGGCTCGCGCGGCGGCATCGCTCGGTCCATACACAGCCAGCGGAAGCAGCACTGCCGCAGAGCCCCCGCTGGCGCCCGCGGCCGCCTGCCGTGCGCGTCCGGCCGTGACCACGCTCGAGCACACGCCGTAGTACCGGATGACGCGCCGGCGCGATTCGGGGATGTGCATCAGGGCAGAGCCGGCCCGCGCCAACCCGGTCGGGCCAACACGGCCCAGCCGGCGGCGCGGAGCGAGAGAAGCCCAAGTGGAAGCGCGAGCGTGGGAGTGCATCGCGCCGAACGGCGGGAGTCAGCGGCCATAACCGCGGCACCCGGCTGCCTGGAACCCATAGGATGATCGATCTTTGCGGGATGACGGACAATCAGGTCAAGGAGCGTGGGAAGCAGTTTCGCGAGCAGTTGGGCGGAGGTATTAAACTCTGCCCGGAGCGGATGTTGATGACAATCTGTGGCAGACACGGCATTGATTACCAGGAGTCCTGTCCCCGCTGCGCGATTGAAGAACGCCACCAGGAACTCATGGACCTAGAGACGGCCGCCACCGTCGAGACGATCCGCGCCATACGCGATTCCGACTACAAGCGCGCCAACCCAGGCGACTACGAATGCCCGCACTGCCGATTCATCTCGCTCAAGTCGGGAGCAAGCCGTTGTCCCTTGTGCCACGGTGAGGTTCAGGGTGACTACTGGGGCCGCGTGAGAGCCGCAGAGAAGATCCGTGCTGACCGGGAACGAGCCATACAGCAGGAAAGGGCCGCGGAGTGGGAGCGAAACACGCCGGCCCGAGCCATGGCGGCTCGAGCGGCGGCGCTGAAGAGAAAGAGAGGAGCCATTCTAGAGATCATCGGGGAGACGCTTGGAATAGCGTCCTCTGCTGGACTCCTCGCCTACCTGGTCGGCAGCCTCGGTGGCTGCATCTATCGCTTCGGAAATGTACCCCATAACGACGCCGGCTTCCGCTACTCGCTCAGCGCCTGGAAGAGCACAGGGTTGATTTGGGCGGTCGTCGTTTTCTCCCTTGTTTGTGCACACGGGCTATTGAGATGCCTGAGCGTCAAGTCCGAAGGGGACCAGTCCTGACGCCTCGTGATCTCGTGACGGGGGATCGTCGGATGGGTGACCAGCACCCATCCGACCACCCCGGCGACCGGCCGCTGGTTAGGCCGACGATGACGGTCTTGGGAGTTCCCTGCGGCAGGATGTGCAGAGGAGCGTCGCTACATCCAGTCAGTAGTCGGCGTACGAGAACGTGCGCTACATCCAGGGCAGTGGGCGTCGGGTTTCTCGGGGTCTCGCTGGAACTGGATTGACCCGGCGGCGGCCCAACTGAAAGTCGGCTTGGCGACGAGCGGGTTTGATCAGCGTCCCGAAAACGGGCCGAATCTGGTTGACGGTCTTCGATGAACTTGCGAAGAGAGCGGTCGCTGGATGGGAAGCCGTTTTCGGGGTACCACCTCGTCAAAGCCCGCCCTCACACCCCGCTGCCCGACCGGCCGCTGGGCATGGACTGGAAGAGTTCCTTCATGCTGCCAATCGAACCCATTACGCCGGCGGCTTCGAAGGGCAGGAAGACAATTTTCTGCGCCCCTTCGGCGATATGGCTCAGCGATTCAAGATAGCGCTCGGCGATCAGGTACTGCGCCGGGTTTCCCGCGACTCCAATTGCCTTCGAGACGACTTCGATAGCTTGCGCTTCGGCCGTGGCCACGCGCAAGCGCGCCGTAGCCTGGCCCTCTGCCTGGAGGATAGCCGACTCCTTCGTTCCCTCGGCGCTGACGATCATGGACTGCTTCTGGCCCTCGGCGCGCAGGATCGCGGCCGCTTTTTCACCCTCGGCCTCTGTGACCGTCGCCCGGCGGCTCCGCTCGGCGGTCATCTGCTTCTCCATCGTCTCCTTGATCTCTTGTGGCGGGTCGATGTTCTTCAGCTCCACACGCATAACCTTGACGCCCCACTTCTGGGTAGCCGCGTCGAGCGTGGCGCGCAATTGCGTGTTAATCGTGTCCCGCGAGGTTAGTGTGTGGTCGAGATCGAGCGCGCCGATGACGTTGCGCAGGCCAGAAAGAGTCAACTGCTCGATACCCCACTTTAGATTCTGCACCTCGTAGGTCGCACGCACTGGGTCCGCCACCACGTAATAGATGACCGCGTCTACTTTCATTGTGACGTTGTCGCGTGTGATGACCGGCTGAGGCTCGATTGGCGTTATTTGTTCGCGCAGGTCGATGGTGGCCTGCACGGTGTCCAGAAAGGGCAAGATTATGTTCAGGCCAGCATCGGCTCTCTTGTGGAACTTGCCGAGCCGCTCGATCAGCTTGACCCGCTGCTGCGGTACCACCTTGATCGACGTGGCGAGGATGATAAGCGCGAGCAGCACCAGTAGGGCGAGGAATACTGTTGTGAAGGCCACGATATCCTCCTTTACTTGACCACTGTGGTTGGAGAAACGACGAGCACAATCCCGTCCGCCCCATCTACGCGGATTTCAGCACCAACCGACACTGGTGTCGCGCTGCGGGCCGCCCAGTCCTCCCCCGTCACGCTGACCCGGCCTGTGCCACGTGCGGGATCGATCGTTTCCGAGACGTGACCGAGCTTGCCGACGAGCTCCTCCGTTCTGGAAGGCACCCCCTTGCCACCGAGACGCTTTGAGGCGAAGGCGGGCCGCACGAGCACCAGAAGGACAAGCAAGGATAGCGCGAAGAAGACGACCTGGACCGTGGTGGAGAACCCCAGCCAGGCGATGCCCGCCGTCAGGAGCGCCGCGAGAGCCACAAACAGGAACACCAACGCCGGAAGGAGAATCTCGACCATCCCGGCCACGAGCGCCAAAATCACCCACAGACCGATCAGACTCATCTCACGCACCTCATATAGAGAAGAAAGCGCAGATGTCGCCGCTCTTATGCCAGGCTAATCCTAGCAGAGAGAGGAAGATCAGGCTGGCTGCTGCGCCACTGATGAACAGGGTTTTGCTTTTCACTGGAGCCGAGGATGGACGCACTCAAAAATGGAGTCAAGGCCAACTAGGCGGCCTCAGAGCCCATGTGGGAGAGGGACGACGGCGAAAATGTGGTTGAGGCAGCCCGAAACAGTGATGAAGCCCTGCCCGGCGGGAGAGCCGGGCAAGGCTCCGCCATGGCGCCGCAGTCAGCGTTGTGGAGCACCCCGGCGCATCATGCTGCAGTGGGGCGGCTCTCGCCGGAACCCGGTGGCGTGCGTGCCTCAAGCCCCTTGGCGCCGAGATGCCGGAGGATCTTGCCGATCACCTTGGCCTCAGTGATGAACGCGATGATCCGCGTCGTCCTACCACAGCGGGGACAAACCAGGGGATTGACCTCGTAGATCCGGCGGATAGACTCCGCCTAGCGGCGGCGGGGCGACCGCCACTCACGGTCGGTCGGCGCATGCTCAGCGGGCGGAGGCGGCGCCACCGCAGAGCCACCGCCGGCGGCCGCGGCCGCCGGCCGCGCGCGTCCGGCCCTGACCACGCTTGAGTAGGCGCCATAGTACCGGATCACGTGGCGCCGTGGGTCCGGGATGTGCATCACGACGCGGGCCAGGAAGTCCCTGGGGTCCAGTGGCGTGCCTTGCGCATTGTCGGTTCTCTTGAGACTCAAACCGAGGAGTTGACAGCCGGGTTCTCGGTCATGACAGGTATTTCTTGCGCATTGCATCGAGCTCGGCTATGCGTTGTTGGGACGCTGACTCACGTTGACTCTTGGCCGCCTCGAGTTGAGGCAGGGTGTGTTGCCGTACCCACTCGCGCAAGTGTTGGACAGCTGCCCGGTTTACCACCTGTCCACTTGGCACCACGAACTTGGCGTCCATGTAAACGACGTCGAACAGGCGGAGTTGACGCGTGTCGGGATCAACTGTCACGCGCACGGAAGCCCAGTGGGGGCACGAGAGGACCGTGGTTTCCAGCGATCCGTCGCTCGTGTCTTGAACAAACTTAAGGTAGATGGACCAGGGCCCGGAATCAGTGAGCGCCCATTCTTGTTGCTTGACATTGTCGGAGCGCAGCGGCGCATACCCTGACTCGCCTTCGCTTCCAATCCCCAACCAACTAGGTTCGCGTTCCTCGACTCGAGTGAGGATTCCCCGAAGCTCGGAGTCGATTCCCTGATTCGATCGCCAAAATGCCATGACACCTCCTCCTAGCCTGGATTTCCACGGACCGGGAAGTGGTAACGCAGAGCGCCTGATCATCGTCATGGATAGGAATTTGCTTTTCGCTGGAGCCAAGAATGCCCGAACTCAAAGATGGAGTCAAGGTCAACTGGGCGGCCTCAGGGTCCATTGGGCAGAGGAATGACGGGGCAAAGGTGCTTGCGGCAACCCGAAACAATGGTGAAGCTCTGCCCGGCAGGCCTGCCGATTGCGCGCCGGGATTGGCTGGCTGGGGACCATCTCAACAAGCGCAGGGTTATGCTACCTGAGGGGGTGACCGAGCATGTACTGGCAAGCGTGGTCCGGGCGTCTCAAGCAGGAACTGAGCCTCGACACCGAGCCGGTTGCGGTGACGTTCGCCGGGCCGCCCGTGGCCGGAACGCTGATGGCTCAGGGCAAGGTCTCGGTGTGCCAGGCGCTCAAGCGGGCGAGCCAGGGCGACGAGGTCACCATAACGGTGGAGACCTGCGGCTGTCCCGGTGACCTGGTCAGCCTCGGGCTCGGGCAGACGCTGCCGGGAGGAAAGGGGAGACTCGCCGAGTTTCTCATCAACAAGGAGAAGGTGTACTGCTCGCGGATCGCGATTCATCGTGGGCAGAAGAGCGTCGAGCCGCCGGCCGGCGTCGCGAGCCGGCAGATGAAGTCGCGCTACCTTGCCCGACTGATGCGCCGGTATGGTCAGGACGCGGACACGGCCGCGCGCACGAACGCCGCCGGCAGCACCGTTCCGCCCGCGGCGGCTGTGCTCTGACGCTGCCGCTCGCGCGTCGGGCCGGAGCCGCTCCTGCGCGTGCGCGCGGGCCGAGAGCAGCGCAGACGTTGCGCTCTCCGCGTTCCCGATCGTGGGGCCACGACGAGCCAGAAAGTCAAAAGAGTCGCGATGCTAGAATCCGCGCTCGTGGGAGTGCGACGCGGTCGCGAAAAACTCAAGGTCGGTATGATCGGCCTTGGTTGCGCCAAGAACTTGGTGGACGGTGAGATCATGCTCGGCCATCTCGCCGAGCGCGGCGCCGAGATCACGCCGGACATCGAGCGGGCCGACGTCATAATCGTCAACACCTGCGGCTTTATCGAGGATGCCAAGCGCGAGTCGATCGAGGCGATCCTCGACGTGGCGCGCGAGAAGCGGCGGCAGGGCGCGCAGCGCCTCGTCGTCAGCGGGTGCATGGCGCAGCGCTACGCCGAGGAGCTCTCTGGCGAGATTCCGGAGATTGACGCCTTCGTCGGTCTCGACGAGCTGGAGCGCGTCCCCGACGCCGTGTGGGGACGGCAGGGACGCGAGCGGATACCGGACCAGCGTCGCGCGCTGTCACTTTACGACGATGCGGCGCCGCGGCTGATCTCGACCGGCGGCGTCTTCGCCTACCTCAAGGTCGCTGAGGGCTGCGACAACCCGTGCGCGTTCTGTCATATCCCGCGCATGCGGGGCGCGTTTCGCTCGCGCCCGATCGCTTCGCTGGTCGCCGAGGCGCGACGCCTGGGCGCCGCGGGGGTGCGCGAGCTTGTGCTGGTGGCGCAGGACACCACCCGTTACGGCGAGGACCTGGGGCTCGGGCGCCTCGGTCTCGTACGTCTGCTCGAGGTGCTCGTCGCCGGCACCGAGATCCCCTGGATCCGCTTCATGTACGCCTACCCGGCGACGCTCGACGAGGATATCTTCAAGCTCATGGCGCGCGAGCCGCGCCTGCTGCCGTACCTCGACATCCCGCTCCAGCACGCCTCGCGCCCAGTGCTCAAGGCTATGAGGCGCGGCGGCGACGCGCGCAGCTACCGTCGCCTGATCGTTCGCGCGCGCAAGACAGTGCCGGACCTGACCGTGCGCACGACGTTCATCGTCGGATTTCCTGGCGAGGGCGACGAAGAGTTTGCCGAGCTCGAGGCGTTCGTTGACGAGGTCGGCTTCGACCACGTCGGCGTGTTCGCCTACTCGCACCAGCCCGAGAACCCGGGCGCGGCGCTCGGCGATCCTGTGCCGGAGCGGGTGAAGGAACGGCGGCAGCGGGCGCTCATGCGCAGACAGGAACGGATCTCTCGCGCGCGCCACCGGCGGTTGCGCGGGGAACGCATGCTCGCGATCGTCGAGGGCGCCGCACCCGAGGCGGAGCTGTTGCTCCAGGGCCGGCTGCGCCGGCAGGCGCCCGAGGTGGACGGGCGGGTGCTGTTCGTCTCCGGGACCGCGAGACCCGGCGACATCGTGCGCGCGCGCATCATCAAGACCTATGCCTTCGACCTCGTGGCCGAGATCGAGGAGGTTGTGATCCCGGCGCCGTCCGTGCAACGTCTGTTACTGCCGTCGCTGCCGCGCGCAGCTCGGCCGGTCCCAACGCGACCGGTTGGCTCAGGACGCGCGCGCGCCGCGCGAGTGGGCGGCGCCTGAGTCATGGACGTCCTGCGCGACCCGACGCCGAGCTCCGACCTGCCTCGCGGCGGCGTCGTCACGATCGGGAACTTCGATGGCGTCCACCGCGGCCACAAGCTGCTGCTCGAAGGTGCAGTCGCGCGTGCGCGCGAGCTCGACGTGCCGGCCGTGGCGGTGACGTTCGAGCCGCATCCCGAGAAGGTGCTGCGGCCTGAGGCTGGTCTGCGCCTGGTGACAACCCGTGCCCAGAAGATTCAGTTGCTCGCCCGGCTTGACGTGGACGTGCTGGTTGAGATCGGCTTCGACCGGCGCCTCGCCACCACGACGGCGGAGCACTTCACCAGGGAGTTCCTGTGCCACAGGCTCGCTCCGGTTGAGGTGCGCCTGGGCACCAACTTCCGCTTTGGCGCCGACCGCGTCGGCGACATCAACTTCCTCTCCGTCCTCGGCTACGAGCTCGGCTTCAAGGTGGTCGGCGTCGCGCCTTTGCTCGACGGCGATGAGCCGGTTACCTCGACGCGGCTGCGGCGCGTGCTTGCCCATGGCGCCGTCGAGGACGCGTGGCGGCTGCTCGGCCGACCAGCGTTCCTGGACGGTGACGTGTACAGCGGCGAGCGCATGGGGCGGCGACTTGGCTACCCAACGATCAACATCGAGGTCGAGAACGAGCTCATTCCCGCGCATGGCGTCTACGTGACGGCTGTGCACATTCCATCGTTTGGCCGGGTGTTCCCGTCGGTGACGAACGTCGGGGTGCGGCCGACCGTCTACGAGAACTACCGCATGACGGTCGAAAGCCACGTCCTCAACTTCGCCGGTGACGTCTACCGCGAGAGCGTGCGCCTATTTTTCCTGCGCCGGCTGCGCGAGGAGATGGTGTTCGCCTCGCAGATCGACCTCGTGGCGCAGATCCGCCGCGACGTGGAGAAGACCGCGCTCCACTTCGCGCAGCACGGCCTGCCTGATGCCGAATTGGTGCGGCGATGACGGCCACGATCGCGATGACCGTGGTCGTCGCTGTGGCACTGCTCGCCGCCGGCTGGGCGCTGCTCTGGCTTGACCGTGCCTACCTTGGACAGCTTGGCTGGCTGGTCGGTGTCAGCGTGTGGGCGGTCACAACGCCGGCCCTGGCGCGGCTGATCGCGCGATCGGTGGTCGGAGACGAGCAGGGCGGGGTCCGGGCTGCAGCAGGTGTGGACGTGGTCCCCGCGTGGCCGGCGCTCGCCTCATTGGCGCTGCTCGCGGTCGTGCTGCCGCTGCTGTTGCTGATCAAGTTCAAGATCGTCGACGGCGCCGGCGAAGGCGCCGTGTTTGGGTCGGCCTCGGGCCTCGGCTTCGGGGTGTTCGTGATTGCCCTGACGAATTCCGGGCCGCGGGCCTTGGCAGTCACGATTGCGCTGTTCGTGCTCGTGCTCTGCGCCGGGGCAGGCGCGACGCTCGGCGCCGGCTTCGGCCTCGTGGAGCTGAGCGCGTCTCCGAGATGGCGCCTGGCCTGGGTCGTGCCTGTCGCGGCGGTGGCGGCGCTGCAGGTCAACGCGTTGGCATTCGCGGCGCGCTTCTGCTGGGAGTACTGGGGCCGGGCGGATCTCGTGACCAACCTCGCCCTCTTGGCGCTCGCGCTTGTCGTCCTGGCCGTCGCCCTCGTTGGCACGTGGTCGGTGGAGCGCCGGATCATTGCGCTGCAGCTCCGCGAGGAGTTCGAGCTGGGCGTGCTGCCGGCATGGGTCGTTGGCGTTATCCCGGTTTACTGGCTTCGTGTCGACGCCAATTGGTGGCCGCGCCGGGACGAGCGGCGCGAGATCGTGAGGCTGTTGGTTGCGCTTGCGTTCCGCAAGCATGAGCTGCGTGCTCTGCAGGACGACAGCGTGCAATTGTACGGGCTCAAGGTCGGCCGCCTGCGCCAGCGAGCGCGCACGCTGCTCGCGATGGCGCCGGCAGCGGCGCCTCGGCAGGAAAGCGCGTTGTAGCTATGGCTCGCCGGCCACGCCCGGCGGGCGTGTGGTAACGTGACAAAAAACGAGGCCCCGCGCGGGTTCCGATCGCGCGCGGCATGCGGAGGGCAGAAGTGAACAGCGACGGCATCCACGTCTTCACGTCGGAGTCGGTGACCGAGGGTCACCCCGACAAAGTGTGCGACCAAATCTCGGACGCGGTCCTCGATGAGGTGATCCGACAGGACATCGCGGCGGACCGGAAGGAGAAGCGCCCTGGGAAGAAGCGCCTCGGCAGCTCGCGCGTCGCGTGCGAGAGCTTCATCACGGTCGGGCTCGTGATCGTCGGCGGCGAGATTACGACCGAGGGCTGGGTGGACGTTCAGGATCTGGTGCGAACGTTGATCAAGGACATCGGCTACACGGACGCGAAGTACGGCTTCAATTTCGCCACCTGCGGCATCGTCAACACCATCGGCCGGCAGTCGCCCGATATCGCTCAAGGGGTCAACGTCGGTGGCGCGGGCGACCAGGGGCTGATGGTCGGCTACGCGTGCGACCAGACGCCGGAGCTGATGCCGATGCCGATCACGCTCGCGCACGCGCTCACGCGGCGCTTGTCGGCGGTGCGGCGCAGCGGCTTGCTGCCGTACCTGGGTCCGGACGGCAAGTCGCAGGTCACGGTGGAGTACCGCGAGGGCAAGCCGTACCGAATCGATACGGTCGTGATCTCATCCCAGCACACTGAGGAGATCCTCAACCGGAAGGGCGACCGCATCACCGAGGCCGCCCGCGCGGAGATCATCGAGAACGTTGGTCTGGCGGTGCTGCCCAAGCGCCTCGTCGATCGGAGGACCCGCTTCCTGGTCAACCCGACGGGGAAGTTCGTCGTCGGCGGGCCGCAGTGCGACACCGGCATGACCGGCCGCAAGATCATCGTGGACACCTACGGCAGCTGGGCGCCGCACGGCGGCGGCGCGTTTTCCGGCAAGGACCCAACCAAGGTGGACCGCTCCGCCACGTATATGGCTCGCCACGTCGCGAAGAACATCGTCGCGGCTGGCCTCGCGCGCGAAGCGCTCGTACAGCTCGCGTACGCGATCGGCGTCGCCGACCCGGTGTCGGTCATGGTGGACACTTTCGGTACAGGTGTGATCCCGGACGCGCGCCTCACGCGCGCCGTGCGCAACGTCTTTCCCCTCACGCCGCAAGGCATCATTGACGAGCTCGATCTGCTCAAGCCGTTCTACCGCGTCACCGCGAGCTACGGGCACTTCGGCCGGTCAGAGCCCGAATTCCGCTGGGAGAGCCTGCACCACGTGAGCGCACTCAAGGCCGAGGCGAAGCGGCTCGCCTGAGCCAAATAAACCTGTCCGAGTAATCGGTTGCGGTCGCGTTACGAGCGCTGCGGGGCCAGATGCAAGGCGCTGCGACGAAGGCGATGTTCCCCTATCGGCGAGGAGCGGCACCGCAGCACGCGCCCGCAACAGGTGCGCCCGACTCGCTTGGTTACTCGCACAGACTCCTAGAGGTCGAGCGTGAGCACCGCGTGCAGGCGGCGCCCGCTCCGGTGCGGACGCAAGTCGTGGAACGTGGCGGCCTTGATCTCGATGTCGAGCTGTCGCTCGGGCGGAAGCGAACGGAGCCAGAGGCGCGCGCTGCGCCGCCCGACCTCGATGCCGACCGGAGCGCGACGGCGCGCGTAGAGCTGAAAGAGGGCCTCGTTGGCGGCGCGCACGAGCTGATGTGGAAGATCGCCCGGCCAACTCGGGACCGCTTCCCAGCGGTCCCCCGGACCGGCAAGCGCGCGACCGAGCACGATGCGCACCACGCCGAGCACCGTGTGGCGCACAAGTTCGGCATCGGAGGCGCCCCACACCGCCAACCGCAGGTCCGCAGTGTGGGCGAGCGTACGGAAGCGCGGCCGCGTCATCACGTGGAGTGTAACTAAACGCGACTGGTGGCTTAGACTGGAGCCCGTGCCCCGACTGGGATTCGTGCTGCGGGTGGCGCTGGGTGTGGCGGCGCTGCTGGTTGCTCTGGCCATGCTCAAGGGGCGTGGCGTCTCGGGCCAGCCGGAGGCGATCGTGCGGGCACGTGCGGCCTTCGCCGCGATCGGCTTCACTCCGATGGGCGAGCCAACGGTCGCGTACGAGGGCGATCAGGAGCTGGCGTGGGCGCTCGAGCGCGCGCGGCCAGGTCCGCGCGGCGTCGCGCTCGCGGGCGGCCAGGGCGGCGCGGTGCTCTGGCGTCTGAGCTTCCCCGGCGGCGGCGAGGCCGAGGTCACAGTCGGCGGCGACGTGTGGGCGTTGCGCCGGCCGGCCCCCTCCGATCCGGGCCCGGACCTGTTTCCCTCGGTGGCGCGCGACCGCGTCGCCGCCGCACTTCCGCTCGCGGTGCACGATCCGGGCGAATGGCAGACCGAGCGCGTCCAGAGCTGGCGTGAGGGTGGCCACATCTGGCAGCGCGCGCGCTTCGCCGGCGGTGCGGGTCAGCTTCCTCGCGGCTGGCGGCGCGAGCTCGAGTTGGAAATGGTGGGCTCGACGGTGGTGAGCTGGCGCTTGAGCGTGCACCCATTGAGCACCGACCTCGGCGTCGTGACCGGCCGCATCGCTGAGCTGCGCGTGCTGCGCCGGCCCGCGATGTTGGGACTCGCGCTGCTTGTGATAGGTGTGTTGTTGGCAGGCGCGGAAGCAACGGCGTACCGGGAGCCAGTGGCGATCACGCGCGGTATCGGCTACGGCGTGCTCGTGGCGGGCTGCGCGCTCGCGGCAGGGCAGACGGCGGTCGCGGCCGCGGGACAGGGCATTGTCCTCGTCGCCGTGATCGCGTTGTTGCCAACGTGGACGGATCTGCCTGCGGGCTTGGCGCGCTGGGGACCGGCGGCGGGCGTGCTCCTTGCGGCCACCGTGATCTACGGTCGGACCTTTATCCTGGGCGCGGGCGGCTTCATCCCGGTCACGTCGCTGGTAACGAGCGACACCTCGGTCCTCCGGCTGGCAGGGGAGTCGTGGCTGCCGGCGCTGGTCGAGGAGCCGCTGCTGCGCGGGGTTCTGCCTGCGTTCATGGTGCCTTACATTGGCTGGTGGGGCGCAGCCCTGGCCGCGGCGCCGCTGGGCGCGCTGCTGCATCCGCTGCCGGCCGTGCCGCTGCTCGCGTCGCTTGCCCTCGAGGCGGTACTTCAGATCGAGCTTGCGCTCGTGGCGCGCGTGAGTGGGGTGAGCGGGGCAGTACTCGCACGCGGCACGTGCGAGGCGCTCGTGCGCCGGGCGGCCTTCCCGATTGGGACGCTTTGGGACCGGGTCGCACTTACCGGTGTGATGCTGGGGATCCTGCTGCTCGCATGGCCACGCCGACGCTCCTGAAGCGATGTGCCGGCGGTGTCGGGCTGGCGTTGCCGGTCGCGCTTGCGCTCGCGCTGCCCGTGCGCAGCACGCTCCTGCCGGCGGCCCAGTCGCCGGAGCAGGCGACGGTCCGCGCAGAAAATGGCACGTTGATCGTAGGCCTGCTGTGGGGCAAAGGCCGGAGCTGGACCCGGGTGGCCTCGGGATGGACAGTGGTGTGGCAGCCCGCGCACGGCGCGTGGCTGGTCCGCGCCTGGGTCCCGGACGACGGCAGCGAGATCCTTTGGCGGCTGGAAGCCGCGCCGTGGCTGCCCGGCGCGCGCCTCAACGCTGAGACCGCCGCGGTGCTGACCTCAGCCGAAAGTGTGGCCGTGGCGCGCGACCGCGTCGGGCGGCGCGACTGGATCGTGGGCTCGCGCCGTCTGCTTGGCGCGCTGCCTGCGGGCGGCGACCTGCCACAGCCGGCCGTGACGCTCCAGCCGGTCGTCGAAGGCTTGCTGGCCGGTCTTCTGCTTGCCGGCGCCGCCGCCCGCCGCCTCGTGCCCGCCGTGCCGGCACGCGGTTGGCGCCACGCTGTCTTGGCGGCGGGGCTCACCTTGCTCGTCGCCCTTCTCGAGCTGACCGCGCTCGCAGGGGGCTGGCTCCAAGCCGGAGTTCGGCCCTGGGTCGCGCAGCTTGCATTTGTTTCGGGCGCAGTCTTTTTGCTCGCTGTGCTGGTATTCGCGGCGACGCGTTTCCCGGTGTCGGCGGGCCCCCCTCCGACCGCCTTGCTACCGCTCGCGCTCGCGGTCGGGATCCTCGCCGGTCGTGCGAGTCCGCTTGCCTGGCTTGCTGGGACGGCTGGGTTGAACCTTCGGCTGCTGGTGTGGGCGGCGTGTGCGGTGCTCGCAGGGTGGCTTGCCGGCCTCGCCGGCGACGGCCTACGGGAGCTGCTCCGCTTCGTGCCCATGCTGCGCCGCTTCGTGGTGGTAGCGCTCGCCGTGGCGACGGTAGCCCGTGGAGGCCCGTGGCTCGGCGTGGCGCTCGCGGTCTTGGCGGCCGCCGCAGTCGGTGGCGGTGGCGGCGCGTGGCTCGCGGCGAGCGTGATCTGGGGCTGGCAGTTCGGCTGCGTGTGGGCTTCATGCGCGTGGCCGGAAGCGCTCTGGTCCGCGGTGGCATTCCTGATGCTCGGCGCTGCCGTGGCCGCCCTGGTTGTTGTGCGCAGTTCACGACCCGGGACGCGAGCCAACGCCATGGTTTCTGCCTGAGCGGTCGACCGCTACAATCGCCGCATGCAGCTCGCCGCGTTCCTGGCTTCGCGCCTGCTCCGGCGCCGGGGGACAGTGTTGCTGCGCACGAGCGCGCTCGCGGCGCTTGTCGCCGTCAGCCTCGGCGTCGCCTCGCTCGTCGTGACGCTCGCGCTCATGACCGGGTACGAGAGGGCGCTCCGGCAGGGGATTCTGGCCGGCAGCGGCCACGTGTTCGCCTTTTACCCGGGCGGGATGTCCGGGACGCAAACCAAGGTCGCGGCGCGCCTGGCCGCCCTGCCGGGCGTGGTGCGCTCAGCAAACGTCGCCTATTTGCCGGGCATGATTTTCGCGCGCCACGGCTCCGGCGCCGAGATCGTCACTGTACGGGCCACCTCGGGCTCGGCGGTAGTCCGGCCGGCGGCGTTGGTGGCGACGCGCGGAATCCTCGCGGCGAAGCTTGGTCAAGGGCTGGCGCACCGCCTCGCCGCGGCGCCCGGCGACGTGCTCATGCTGCAGCTCGTTGCCGCGGGCAGCCCCAGGTCGCTGCCGGTGCAGATCGCGGAAGTATTCTCGACCGGCTTCGTCGAGCTCGACGAGCGCTGGGCTACGGTGGACCTGGCCGCGCTTGCCGCGCGCGTGCCGGATCTGCGTGCGGGAGGCGTCGAGCTGTGGCTCGAGGACCCCAATCAGGCGGCCTCGCTTCGGGACCGGGTCGAGCGCGTGTGTGCAGGTTGTCTGGTGACGACGTGGCAGGAGATGAGCCCTGCGATCTTCGCCGGGTTGCGCTGGCAGAAGCTCTCGCTCGCGCTCGTGCTCTCGCTCGTGCTTGCGGTTGGGGCGTTCGAGATCGCGTCGGCACTGGTCGTGCTGGTGACGGAGAAACGCCGCGAGCTTGGCGTGCTGCTCGCCTTGGGGGGGCAGCCGGGCCTCCTGCGCCAAACGATTTTGTTCGTCGGTGGTGCGCTCGGCGCGACCGGCGTTGCGGCCGGGGTCGTCCTCGGCGTGGCCGTGATCGTCGTGCTTAACCTGCTTGGGCTGCCGCACTTCTCTCCCGAAATCGCGCGCATCTACCTGGTCGAGCGCATCCCGCTGCGCCTCGCGGGTGGGGACCTCGGGTTGGTCGCGGTGCTTGCGGTGCTCGAGGTCGTGCTTGCGGCGTTGTTGCCCGCGCGCCGAGTGGCCCGCCGTGATCCGAGCGAGGTGCTGCGGTGGGTATGAGCCGCGAAGCCCTTTGGGAGTTGCAGTGGCACCCCGCCGGCGGCGGTCACGTGCGTCGGTTGGTGGTGACGCGCGCCTCGCTGCGCAGGATCGCATGCGCGCTTGCGTTGGTCGCACTGCTCGTGCTGGCGGTGCTGGGGATTGTGCCGTTCGGGCTGCGGGGCTTCTTCACGCGCTTCAGCATGGATGTCGCTGAGCGGGAAAACCGTGCTCTCCTTGGCGAGCGCCAAGAGCTCACCGAGCGGGCGGAGAACCTGGCCGGCGTCGTGCTTGCGCGCATGCAGCGCGCGCGGCGAGCGGCTTGGTCGATCGGTGGTGGGGCGGCGTTGTGGCGCGAACCGCTTCCCCGGCCGCCGAAACTCGAAGCTGGCTTGGAGGCCATCGTGGCGTGGCTCGGCCCGGCAAGCGAGCGTCTTGAGGCACTTGCTCAGGGCCTCGCTGCGACCACGCCAAAACCACCGTGTCCGCTGCTTGCACTCCCACTCGCGCTGCCGATCGGGCGCCCGCACGCGGTCCCGGTGGCTCTCTTCGGCTGGCGTCCCTCGCCGTTCACAGGGCGGACAACCGCTCACCACGGCGTCACCATCGCGGCGCCCGCCGGCGAGCCGGTTCTGGCCGCCGGCGCCGGCAAGGTTGTGTTCGCCGGCAGTGTGCGCGAGCGCAAGGCGAACGAGTGGACACGCCTGGGCAATCTCGTGGTGCTCGACCACGGTGCCGGCGTGTTTACGGTGTACGCCCATCTGCGCGAGGTCGCCGTGCGGCGTGCGCAAAGCGTCGTGCGTAACGCCCGCATCGGCACGGTCGGCCAGACCGGCTGGACCCGCGTGCCAGCGCTCTACTACGAGGTGCGCTGGCCACTCACGAGCGCGAGCAAGCCAATCGACCCGGCGCTCGTCACCGTAGGCCTGCCAAGCGAGGATCTGGATGCCCGGTTTGAGGATCCCACAGGCGGACTCCCGGACGATTTCACCGTCCTGGATCACTTGCCCGGCCGTGGGCGGGCGCACTGACGCCCTAGCCCCAACGCCGCGGTTGAAGGGCCCCAGGGCAGGTGATAGGCTTCGCAAACCGCGCGCCAGCGCGGGGAGGCAACATGAGTCCAACCTTGAAGCGCACGCCTTTGTACGAGTGCCACGTCGAAGCGCAGGGACGAATCGTGGCGTTCGCGGGCTGGGAGATGCCGGTGCAGTTCGCCGGCGTGATCGAGGAGCACAGGGCCGTACGCACCTCGGTCGGCCTCTTCGACGTCTCGCACATGGGCGAGCTCGACGTTGTCGGCCGACGCGCGCTCGATTTCATCCAGCACGTAACCTGCAATGACGTGTTCAAGCTCACCCCCGGCCGCGCCCACTACTCGGGGCTCATGACGCCGCGGGGCACATTCGTAGACGACTTGCTCGTGCACAAGGTCGCGGACGACCACTACTTCCTCGTCGTCAATGCCGCCAACAAGGACAAGGACTACGCCTACCTGTGCGCGCAGGCAGCAGGGTTCGACAACGTGGACGTGCGTGACCGCTCGGACGATTGGGCGCAGATCGCGGTGCAGGGACCGCGCGCGCTCTCGGTGGCGCAGAAGCTCACCGCCGTCAACCTGGCCGAGATCAAGTACTACCGCTTTGTCCGCGGCGCCGTGGATGGCGCCGACGCGATCATCGCGCGTACCGGCTACACCGGCGAGGATGGCGTCGAGATCTACGTCCCCCCTGCCGATGCTCCACGGGTGTGGCGCGCGCTGCTTGCGGCCGGGAGGGACGAGGGCATCGTGCCGTGCGGGCTGGGCGCGCGCGACACGCTCCGCTTCGAGGCCTGTATGGCGCTCTACGGCAACGACATTGACGACACCACGACGCCGTTCGAGGCGAACCTCGACTGGATCGTCAAGCTCGAAAAGGGACCTTTCCTGGGCCGCGAGGCGCTGTTGCGCCAACGCGCGGAAGGCGTGCGCCGACGGCTGGTCGGTTTCGAAATGGTGGGCCGTGGCATCGCCAGACACGGCTACCCGATCATGGCGGGCAGCAAGGAGATCGGCGCCGTGACCTCGGGCACGCATTCGCCCACGATCGGCAAGGCGCTCGGCCTCGGCTACGTCCCGGTCGCGCTCACCGCCGTTGGGAGCGAGTTCGCGGTCGAAATCCGCGGCCAGCAAGTGGCCGCGCGCGTGGTTGAAACGCCTTTCTATCGCCGGCAGCGTCCGGCTTGAAGCTTGGGGGAACGACCATGGCAGATCCTTCCGATCGCTTCTACACGCACACCCACGAGTGGGTCCAGGTCAGCGGGGAGCAGGCGACCGTCGGCATCACCCAGTACGCACAGGAGCAGCTTGGCGACGTCGTGTTCGTCGAGCTGCCGCCCGCCGGGAAGAAGGTCGGCAAGGGCGAGGTCCTCGGCACGATCGAGTCCGTCAAGGCGGTGTCCGAGCTGTTCACGCCGGTGACGGGCGAGGTTGCCGGCGGCAATGCCGCGCTCGAGAGCCATCCCGAGCTCATCAACCGGGACCCATACGGAGCGGGCTGGGTCGTGAAGCTCAAGGTCGCGGCGGGCGCGGCCGACGGTCTCATGGATGCCGCTGCCTACGAGAAGTTCGTCGCCGAAGAGGGCGGGCACTGATGCACCGGTACCTGGCGGGTTCCGATGACCGCCGCCGCATGCTCGAGGCGATCGGCTGCTCCTCGGTGGCGGAGCTGTTCCGATCGCTACCGGGTGAGGTGCGCTGCGGCGAGCTCGAGCTGCCGCGCGGCCGCAGCGAGGAAGAAGTGCGGCGCGAGTTCTGGGCGCTCGCGGTCAGGAACCTCGCGCCGGACTGCGCCGCGAGCTTCCTCGGCGCTGGCGTGTACCAGCACGTTGTGCCGGCGGTGGCCGACGCCCTTCTCCAACGCGGCGAGTTCTTCACCGCGTACACGCCGTACCAGCCCGAGGTGAGCCAGGGCACGCTGCAGGCGATCTTCGAGTTCCAGACGTTCGTCTGCCAGCTCACCGAGATGGAGGTCGCCAACGCCTCGCTCTACGACGGTGCGACCGCAGTCGTCGAAGCGGTGCTGATGGCTCAGCGCCTGGCTCCTGGGCGCAAGCGCGTCGTGGTGGCATCCACCCTGCACCCGGACTGGCGCGCGGTGCTCGACACCTACTGCGAAGCCATGGGGCTCACCGTGGCGGCGACGCCGTGGGACGGGCAGGGGAGAGTTGACACCGATGCCCTCGCCGCCGTGCTCGCCCAGGATGTCTGCGCGGTCGTGGTGCAGTCACCCAACTTCTTGGGCGTGATCGAGGATCTTCCCGTCATTGGCAAGACCGCAAAGGCCAGCGGCGCGCTCACCATCCAAGCGGTGGCGGAGGCAACCTCGCTCGGCCTGCTCGCACCCGGGGGCCGCTTCGGCTTCGATGTCGCGTGCGGCGAGATGCAGGCGTTCGGGATTCCGGCGGCGTTCGGCGGCCCTCACCTGGGTTTCTTCGCCGCGCGCCGGGCGTGCCTGAGGCAGATGCCCGGGCGGCTGGTAGGCGAGACGGTCGACAGCCAGGGCGAGCGCGGCTTCGTGCTCACGCTCTCGACGCGGGAGCAGCACATCCGCCGCGCCAAGGCGACGTCGAACATCTGCACGAACCATGGCCTCATGGCGCTTGCTGCGACGATTGTGCTGTCACTGTTCGGCCGGCGCGGCGTGCGCGAAGTGGCGCTCACATCGCACGCCAAGGCCGAGTACCTCAAGTCGGGGATCAGGGAACTCATGAGAGATGACGCTGGTGTCAGGCTCGCATTCCCCGAGTCGCCGACCTACAACGAGTTTCTCGTGCTGCACGATGATCCAGAGAGGTTGCTCGCGCGCCTGCAGGACGAGCTCATCCTCGGCGGCGTCGCAACGAGGCAGTTTGGCGACATGTTCCCGCGCGGCTTCCTCGTCGCGGCGACCGAGAAGAACACCAAGGCCGACTGCGACCGCCTGCTCGGCGCGCTGCGGAGGCCGCTATGAGCGGCGGACGCCTGCGCGAGCGCGAGAAGCTGATCTTCGAGCGTTCCTCGTCAGGGCGTATCGGCTACCAGCTCCCGGCGCTCGAGGTGCCGGTGACGGACCCGGCGCGCGCGATCCCCTCCGGGCTGCTGCGCGAGGAGATTGCCGATCTCCCCGAGGTCAGCGAAGTGGACGTGGTGCGGCACTTCACGCGCCTGTCAAAGTGGAACTACAGCGTGGACGAGGGGCTCTACCCGCTCGGGTCGTGCACGATGAAGTACAACCCGCGCATCAACGAGGAGGTTGCGCGCTACCCGGGCCTGGCGCAGCTTCACCCGCTGCAACCGGAGGCGCAGATTCAAGGTGCGCTCGCGCTCATGTGGGAGCTCGAGCGCGCGCTCATTGCGATCACAGGCATGGCGCGCGTGACGCTCCAACCTGCGGCCGGCGCCCACGGCGAGCTTGCGGGCATGCTCATGATCCGCAAAGCGCTTGCCGAACGTGGCGTGCAGCGCAACGTTGTGCTCATCCCGGACTCGGCGCACGGCACCAATCCGGCATCGGCGGTGTTCGCCGGCTTCAAGGTTGTCGAGATCGCCTCAACGGTTCGCGGCACGCTCGACCTCGCGGCACTCGCCCAGCGCCTGCACGTCGGCGACGTGGCGGCGCTCATGGTCACGGTGCCGAACACGCTCGGCGTGTTCGAGCCGGAGATCGTCAAAGCCGCCGAGATGCTTCACAATAGCGGCGCTTTTCTCTACATGGACGGCGCCAACCTGAACGCCTTCGTTGGTGTTGCACAGCCCGGGCGGATGGGAGCGGACGCGCTCCATATCAACCTGCACAAGACGTTTTCTACGCCGCATGGCGGCGGCGGCCCGGGCGCAGGGCCGGTGGCAGTGTCCGCGGCGCTCGAGCCTTACCTGCCGGTACCGATGGTGGAAAGGGTGGATGACCGCTTTACGCTGAGCTACGAACGGCCGAAGAGCATCGGCAAGGTGCGCGGCTTCTACGGCAACTTCAGCATCCTCGTGCGCGCGCTCGCCTACATCCGCTCGCTTGGGCGCGACGGCCTGCGCAGCATGGCGGAAGGCGCGGTGTTGAACGCCAACTACATCCGCACGCAACTCGAGGCGGACTACCACCTCCAGTACACCGAGCCCAGCCTGCACGAGGTCGTGTTCGACGACGCGCGCCAGGCCGAGAACGACGTGCACAACATCGACATCGCCAAGCGTCTGCTCGACTACGGCTTCCACCCGCCGACAATGTCGTTCCCGCTCATCGTGCACGGCGCCCTCATGATCGAGCCGACCGAGAGCGAGGGGATCGAGGAGCTCGATGCGTTCATCGCCGCGATGCGGGCGATTGCGCGCGAGGCGCGTGAGAACCCGGAGTTGGTCAAGGGTGCGCCCTACACCACGCCGGTGCGACGCCTCGACGAGGTGCGCGCGGCGCGCCAGCCGGTGCTGCGCTGGCAGCGTACGTAACGCAGAGGTGTGAGGCCGTCCGAAGCGGCGTCGGCCACCAGCCCACGTGCGCGCTGCCGGCGCGCCGCGGTCTTGCCCAGTCGCCGCCGGTCAGACCTTCGTCAGATTGACGTAACCGCCGGCTTGGCCGCCGCCTTGCGCCGCCGTGAAGGTCATGAAATAAGCGACAGTCATCGTCTTGCCGTCGGTGTAGCCGAAGAATGTCACTTTCGCGATGCCCGACGAGGGGGCGGGAATGGCCTGTCCTGTGATCAGCCCCTTTGCGTCGATAGTCGTCGTCACCGTGCCGAGAAACGGCGAAGCCTGGTTGATGGTGAAGCCCTTGGGCGAGAGCGTGCCGTTCAGAGTTTGCGGCGGCGGGGGAGCGGCGCCGAACACCATGCCAGTTAGCGTTACCGTTGTCTGCATGGCTCTGCCCGGGACATCCACGGTCCAGACCAGAGTGGCGGTTCCCGTGGTGCCAAACGTGGTGTTGAACCACGTGCCCGTCCAGGTTCCGGCGAGAGCGCCTGGCTGGACCAGCGGGGCGTGTGTCATGTCCGAGGTCGTGGGATCGCCGGTCCGGTTGTCGATGCGCGAAGCGGTCGCGATGATCGCCCCATTGCCGCCGGTCACGGTCAAGAGAACACGTTGGTTGGTGCCAAGCGGGCCCCCGATGTCGGTGATGGCAGGCTGAAGAGCTTCGTACGGCAAGACGTTGTACGTCTTTGTAGCCAGGACAGTGCCATCTCCCGCCAGCAGCGATGCATCGACCGTGCAGCTCTGGCCCATCGCCTCGACGAAGCCGAAGTTGCTTCGGAGCAGGCCTCCGCTGTCCTGCGCCAGACCTGCCAGCTCTGTGCTCTCCCCAGCGATGATCGCACTTGAAAACGGAATCCCGGGGAGGTCCTGGCCGGCACTGCCCGTCCCCTTGTTGGTCTGTACGTTCGCGTCGAAGGTGCGCGAGTAAACCGCGACAGCGATGTTCGAGCGCAAACTCAGAGCGCCGAAGACGCCATCGAGGCCGAACGTATCGGCGAAGATGTCGAGGAACTCTCGGCTTTCTCCCGGCGCGATCGACACGTTTGCCACGGCCGGCGACAGGTTGGCCTGGCCGCGGAGCAGGAACGCGATCTCCACGTTGGCGGTCTTGCTGGTGGAGAGATTGGTCACCCATACTGAGGTGCGCCACTGGGCGCAGACGCCGCCGGGGCAGGCGCCCTGGCCGCGACCCACTGAGGCGAGGTAAACCTCGGCTGCTGGCGTGATGGCAAACACGACTGCCGGCGCAAGCAAAAGCGCCAGTGCAAGAATGGTTTTCATGATCTTCATTTGAGCCTCCAGTTTGTCTTGATTCCTATTCTCAGTCTTGATTGGACGATTGTCAAGCCCCCCCTGCGCCCGCGCCCCGGCCCCACGGGCACAGCCCGAGACAGGCCGTCGCACCTCCTTTGAGGCGTGTCGGTGGCACGCCGCTCTTGCCCTGGCGGAAGGACCGGATTCCGCACGCACAAACGCGAAGGGCAGTCGGGCTGAGAGCGGTTCTCCCCCTGTCGCGTCAGAGCCGGGCGTCAGCGTCAGTGTCACCTAGTAGGGATGGCGCCGCAGGGCCGGCCTCGGCCGACCGCGGACGTGTCCCCCAGTCCGGTCGGTAGAGCTCCGGGGAGCCTCAGTGGGACGCGGTCGGGGGCAGATCCTTGAGGAAGGCTATTGTGGCGTCGTCGTCCCAGCGCGCGGCGCCGACGTGCTTGAATGCGATGCGGCCATCAGGTGCAAGGATGAAGGTTGCCGGGATGCCGTCCGTCTGGTAAACCCCGGGCGGTTTCCCGACGATACGATAGACGGGAAAGGAGTACGTGTTCTTCCTGAGGAACGCGGTGATGGTCTCACCTTTCTCGTCGGAGACCACAGCGAAGGCGACACCGTCGCCCCTCGTCCTGTCGTAGAGACGCTGGATCGCCGGCATCTCCGCGCGGCATGGCCCGCACCAGGTCGCCCAGAAGTTCAAGAACACGACGTGCCCCCGCAGCGACTCCGCGTCCAAGGCAGTGCCGTCGAGGCGCGTCAGCTTGAGGCCGTAGTCGGCCTTGTCCACGCCCGGAAACGGCGGCGCAGGGAGCTTGGAGGAGGCAGCGGTCCCGCCCGTGTTCTTCTGTGCCGACCTCATCTGGTGTGCCATCAAAAGCGTAAACAGCGCGAGGGCGGCGATGAGGCCGCAGACGCCGGCAGCGACGCCGCTGCCAAAACCGGTCCAAAAGCGTTGATCGAAGAACCTCGGCTTCGGCATGAGCGTGGGCGTGTCTGATGGCGTGTCGAACTCGATGTTGTTCATGGCCGCCTCTTCGGGAGCGAATGCCGGCTGGCACCTGGCATCTCCCCACGGATGATAGTCCGTCGCTACGAGAGCGCGTCAAGCGCCGGGCGCCGAGCCGCTTGTGGCCGAAGACGGTGTGGGCCGGGCCAACGCGCCGAAAGCAAAGGCCGGAGCGCCGATACCGACGCTTCCGGCCTCCGGCTGACGCTTCTGGCGCTCAGATCGTGAAGGGGATCGCCACCTGGCTGTCGCGCAGGTCGATCAAGAGCTCATAGTTCCCGGCCTGGATGCCTTTCGGGAGCTGGAAGAAAAGGCGCCCGTAGTTGTTGTGCCACTCGTCGAGCCACACCGACGGGAACGCGAGCCCGCGCCCCGGCTCGGTGAAGAGATCCAGGCGCCGATATTTGTGCGGGATGAGGTACGCCATCGGCTCCCGCGTGACGCTCGCCCGGATGAGCTCGCCCGCGAGACGAGGGTAGTCCTTGCCAAACTCCTCTTGGGACGCAAGCGCCACCACCGCCCCGCTTGGCGTGCGCAAGGAGATCGCGGTGCGCGGGATTTCGATGGGGGCGCTCGCCGTCATCGCCGTGTCCAGGAAGAACCAGCTCCCGCTCGGGTTTAGCTTGATGAAGCGGTACGAGATCGCTATGTCGATCTTGGGACCCGTGTAGACGATTACGGTTGCGCCGGCCTGCCTGGTCTCCTCGGTCACGGTCGGACCTGCCGACGCCACGGCCGCGCCCAGAAGCAACAGAGCTGCTGCAACCACCAAGGCGAAACTCGGTCTGCGCTTCGTGTTCATGTGCCCTCCCCGCCGAGCCGACGCCTGATCTCGGCCCGGCTTGCCGCGGTGCTCCTCGCACCGCCCTACCTTGCTTGCACGCATAGACCGTGCCAAGACGATGTTCGCCCAACTGGTGTCACCGCTCTGTGGTCCTTCCGTCGCGGGAGCGTCCAAGACCGGCTCTGGACCAGCGACAGAGCGCGTCTGGGTCCTTAAGGCCGCGGCGGCGGCGTAGTCGGCAATGGTCGCAGTGTCCAGGCCAAAGGACAGCAGCGCGCGCCCGGCTGCAGGTCGTTGCGCGAGTCCGGTTCGCGAACGGGCGCGGATCCGGTGCTGGGGGGTTGGGTGGCTCAGACGCGGCGCGGGTCGTCCGAGCGCGGCGGGGCAAGCAGCATGACGAGCGCCGCCAGCAGCATCGGCACGTCGCGCACGACAAGCAGCCAGGCGTCGTGGACATCGTCGGCGCTGGTCGAGAAGCAGCCGCACGCGACGTTGACGCCGCGCACGGCGTTGATGAACAACGCGACGATAAAGCCAGAAAGGAGCACACTCGCCCACAGTGCGGCGCCGCGCCGCCGGAAGCCGGTGCAAAGCCCGAGGCCGACGAGCAGCTCGAGCCACGGCATGAAGATCGCCACCAGGTTGATCGGTCCAGCCGGCAGCAGGCGGTAGCCCCAGATGATGGTCGCGAGAGGTCGGGGATCCAACAGCTTGCTCCACGCGGCGTACAGGAAGATGGCGCCGAGCACGAGGCCAAGCGCACGGTGCAGCCAGCGGTTGCGCAGCCAGATCATCGTGCGCTCTCCACTGGCAGGCCGCCTGCGAGCCACGCCGCGAAGCCGCCGACGAGCACGTGCGGCGGCGCCAAACCGCGACGGCGCAGCTCCTGTGCCAGGAGCTGCTCGACATCAACCTCGTCGCTGCCACCGTAGATGATGACCGCATCGGCGGCGCGTAGCCGCTCCAGCAATGGTCGCCGCAGTTGACGGGCGAGATCGGTGTAGGCGATTGCGAGCGCACCTGGCACGCGGCTGGCAGCGACGTCGGCGGCGGCGCGCGTGTCGAGGAACACGACGCGGGGGAGCGATGCGCGCAGGGCGTCGGCGGAACCCGCGTCGATGAAAACGAAGTCACTCCCGACCTGCGGCGGCTCGAAGCCCTTGCCCCACCACGCGAGATGGCGGCCCGGCGCCACGTTGGCCGCGGCGCCAAGCACGAGGGTGGCGGCAAGGTAGATGGCGGCGTCGCGCAGCAGCTTCCCGCTCACGGTCGGCAAAGGTAGCATAGCGGCGCGCTTAGAGTGCCGTACCGGTGGAGTGCGCTGGCCGCGGTGGTGCTGTTCGCAGCGGTCGGGCTGCCGGCACGCGGCGCACACGCGGTGACGCACGGCCATGCGACCCGCCGTGAGTTGCGGGGCGTGCTAGCGTGATGGTGCGATGAGACCGTTCGACAGGCCGTGCGCCAGGATTGCGCTCGCCGCCATCACGCTTGTGCTGGCGGCGCGGGCGCTACCCGGTGCCGAACCGCCGCGACCGCGCTTCCCTGGCGCCGATACCTCGCTCGCGGTCAACCGCAGCGACGGCAGGATCGCCGTTCTCCACGGTGGCACGCTCGAGGTGCTACCTGATCTCGCGGCCGCGCCGACGCTGGCGCTCGCTGTGCCGGGGAAGGACGCGCGCGTGCTCGAGTTCCGCGGCAACCAGGTGCTCTACCTGACACACGAGGTCAGGGGGTTGCCGAGCGTCCACGTGGTGATTGCCGCCAACGGCCGCGAGCGCGTGGCCTGGCCCAATGAGGGTTTTGCCGACTTCTTCCCAGGCGAGGGAGGTCGTCTCACGCTCGACGGCAAAGGGGTGTACGCGGTGCTCACCCTGGCGCCCACGATGCGCGACTTTTTTGGCCTCGTGGACGCATATCCGCTCGGCGCCGTCGTTGTCGCGAGCTACCGCTTCAGCGGTGAGAAGCTCGCGACGCGCGTGTCGCAGGACTTCGACGCTGCGTTTGCTTTGACGCCCGACGACTTCGTCGCGACTGTCAAGGGTGGTGGTGCGCTGCGTTACCGCGCGCCGGGCGGGAAGCTCTGGCAGCACCAAGGCACGTGTGGCGATTGGCGCATCGTCGATGTCGATCCGGCCGCGGCAACGATGCTCACGCTCGATGCGCGAGGCACTCTCGTCGCGCTTGGTCTCGAGCGCGACGAGGTGTGCTGGCAGGCGGACGCGACGTCGTGGGGCGGCCGCACACCCGCCGACGCGCGCCTGCTGCGCGACGGACGTGCGATCGCTCTTGGCATCGGCGCCGAGCGCTGGCTCGCGGTGTGGGACGCACGGCTGCGCACGGCCGCCAACGTGCTCCCGATGCTCGAGCAGCAGAGTCTGTCCGCTCTGGCCTCGTTTTGGCGCGCGCACGCCGATTCGCTCGTCGGCTTCGCCGAGGTCGGCGGTCGTGAGGGAACAACCGTGCTGATGCGGGGTCCCGACGGCTGGTACAGCGTGGCGCTGCGGTAGCGAACCTGTGTCGCTGCGGTCTGGTTGGAAGCCTGCTAGGACTCGGTAGCCGTCAGAGGAGATCGAACTCCGCCTTCTCGAGCACGCTCTTCAGCGCCGCCATGAACTGGTCCGCGGTGGCGCCGTCCACGAGGCGGTGGTCGAACGACAGGGCGAGGTACGCCATGTCGCGGATGGCGATCGCCTCCCGGCCGATTTCGTCGGTCACCACCACGGGCCGACGCTGGATGCCGCCGGTCGAGAGGATCGCGACGTTGGGCTGGTTGATGATCGGGAGGCCGAACAGCCCTCCGTACGGCCCCGGGTTGGTGACCGAGAAGGTCGAGCCGCCCACATCCTCCGGCTTGAGCTGCTTGTTGCGCGCGCGGGCCGCAAGGTCGGTGACGGCGCTTTGCAGGCCGATGAAGGAGAGCTCCTCCGCGCGCCTGATCACGGGCACGATCAGGCCGTGCGGCAGCGCGACCGCGACGCCGAGGTTGACGTGGCGGTGGTAGACGATCTCGTTGCCATCGAGCGAGGCGTTGACGACCGGGAACGCCTTCAACGCCTCGATCGCGGCCGCGAGGAAGAAGGGCGTGTAGGTGAGTTTGAGGCTGTGCTGGGCGAGAAAAGCGTCCTTCTGGCTATGTAGGAGCGCCACCACGCGCGACATGTCGGCCTCGAACACGGTGTGAACGTGCGGCGACGTGCGGCGCGAAGCCACCATGTGTTCGGCGATCTTCTGCCGCATGATCGACATCGGCTCGCGCAATTGCTCGCCGGTGAACGGGCCCGCGGGCGCGAGCGTGGCGCCAGACGAGAGCGCGGTGGACGGCGCCGCCGCGGCACGAACGGGTGGCGGCGGCGCAGGCGCGGCCTTGCGGCGCTCGATGAACGCGGTGATGTCTTCCTTGGTCACGCGCCCCTGGGCGCCCGTTCCCGGCACCTGCGCAAGATCCACCCCGTGCTCGTCGGCGATGCGGCGCACGAGCGGCGAGGAGCGTTGCTGCAGCAGCGCGGCCTCGCTCGCCGGTGGCGGAGCGGGCGGCACAACCGGCGCTGAGCCCGCCGGGGTCGCGGCGGTGGTGCCGGCAGCGGGAGCGGGCGCCGGGCGCTGAACTGGCGCGGGTGGCGCCGCAGCGGCGGCGGGTGCAGGTGCTGCGGCCACTTCACCCGAGCCGGCAATCATCGCGATCACGGTCTCCACGGGCACGGTGGCGCCGGGCCCGTGCACGATCTTTGCGAGCACGCCGCTGGCCGGCGCCGGCACCTCGGCGTCAACCTTGTCGGTGGAGATCTCGAGCAGGGCCTCATCCTTGCTGACGGTGTCGCCTTCCTGCTTGAACCAGCGCACGATCGTGCCCTCGGCGATCGACTCACCCATTTGCGGCATCAAGACGTTGACCGGCATGACGACCCCCTCGGCTTCTTGCAGACAGAATGATGCCATGGCGCGGGCGCATTCCCCAACCGCTCCACGCAGGCGCTTGGCCCCGTCGCCGGAGCGGCGAAGTTCGGCGCTGAAGGTGATCTTCTTTGCCGCAGGAACGAACGCGTCAGATGTGGATCGCCATGGCGTGGACGCCCTCGGCGGCCTCGTGGACCGCCTCGTGCAGCGTGGGGTGGGCGTGGATGGTGTGGATCAGCTCCTCGGTGGTGAGCTCGCCGGCGAGGGCGGCTTCAGCCTCGGCGATTAACTCGGTCGCGTGCGGCCCGACGATGTGGACGCCCAGGATCTCGTCATATTTCGCGTCCGCGACGATCTTCACGAACCCCGCTGTCTCCCCGATGATGGCGGCCTTGCTGCTCGCGGAGAACGGAAACGAGCCGATGCGCACCTCGTAGCCCTTCTCCTTCGCTTGCGGCTCGGAGAGGCCGATCGAGCCGACCTCGGGCCAGCAATAGGTGCACGACGGCACCCGCGCGTAGTTGATCGGGCGCGGAGCTCGGCCGGCGATGTGCTCGGCCGCAAGCACGCCCTGCATCGAGGCGACGTGAGCGAGCCACGGGGTGGAGAGCAAGTCGCCGATCGCGTACACACCATCCTCGTGGGTGCGACAGAACTCGTCCACGACGACGCGGCCGCGCTCGATCTGCACCTTGGTGCTCTCCAGGCCGATACTCTTGAAATTGGCGACGCGCCCGACCGCGAGCAGCAGGCGCTCCGCCTCGAGCTGGAGCGTCTCGCCCTTAGCGGTCACCGCCCGGCAGCGCACGGCGCCGCCGTCAACGCTTGCCTCCTCGACCCGGGTCGAGGTGTGGATCGTGATGCCCTGGCGGCGGAACGCCTTCTCGACCTCAGCGGAGACGCTGGGATCCTCGAGCGGCAGAGCCCGGTCGAGGAGCTCGACGACCGTGACCTGGGCGCCGAAGCGGGAGAAGATGGAGGCGAACTCCATGCCCACCGCGCCGGCGCCGAGCACGAGCAGGCGCGGCGGCACCTCGCGCAGCTCGAGCGCGTGATCCGAGTTGATGATGCGGTCGCCGTCCGCGGTGAGGAAGGGGAGATCGCCACAGCGCGAGCCGGTGGCGAGGATGACGTGCTTCGCCTGGCGTTGCTCGACGCCGCCGTCGGGCTTCGTGATCTCCACCACACCGCGACCGAGCAGCTTGCCGACGCCCTGCACCCAGGCGACCTTGTGCTTGCGGAAGAGGAATTCGATCCCTTTCGCGTTCTTGGTCACGACCCTGCGCTTGTGCTCGTGCGCCGCGCCGAGGTCGAGGCGGATGTTCTCGCACACGACGCCGAAACTGGCGGCGTGCTGCGCCCGGTGCAGCAGGTCCGCGGTGTGGAGCAGCGCCTTGGCAGGGACGCAGCCACGGTGGAGACAGGTGCCGCCGAGGAACGGGTCCTTCTCCACCACGCAGGCATTGAGACCGAGCTGGCCCGCCCGGATCGCGGCGACGTAGCCGCCCGGCCCTGCTCCCAGCACGAGCACGTCATGCTGCTTCGCGGCCATCGCACCTCCCCGCGCGCCGTCGCCGGCACGTGGCGAGATTGTAGCGGGTCATACGCGAAGATAGCTCCGCGTCGCGGCGCTCGTGCCCACGGACGTAGCCGGGGCAGCGGCCGTTCGGATGCTCGGGGTCCTACGACGGGTCGGCGACGATCATCCTGGGCGGCGACCCGCCCTCGGCAAACTCGCCGCCCTCCACGCCCGGGACATGAACTGCGTATGCAAAGACGCCGCATTCGCTGCCGACCTGGACATGCGCGGATTGCTGGCCGTCGAGGTGGATCGGGCGGTCGTCATTTGTCCCCTTGGGAAACCACAGAGCGACGCCCTCCTTCGATCGCACGAGCGAAACGAAGGTCACCGTTGCTTTCGTATGAACCATCAACCGACCCGGCTCGACCCGATATGAGCACCCCTCCTTGTGGATGACCACCTGGTGGATGCAATCGCAAACCTTGCACTTCTGAACCCCCAATCCCCTACGTGACGATGCCATAGCTCTCCTCCTCCTCCGGTGTTCGTTCACGTCGTCCTCTTCGGCGGGTTCGCCTTTACCATCGCGGCATACCGCGGATCTTTCCTCAGCTCGCGCAGTTCCGGGCTGCCCTCAAGCTGCGCGCGCGGATACCCAGCCCTGAGCGCCTTGCCGAACCATTCGAGCGCGCGGCCGCGCGCTCCCAGATCCTCGAAGCTGCCGGCGATCGCGGCCATGGAGTCGGTGTCGGTTGGCGCCGTCTTGACCACCTGTTCGAGCAGCGCAAGACCCTGGGCACGCCTGCCAAGCATGCCGTAGTAACCGGCAAGATCGACCAGGAGTGGGACGTCGCGGGGATTGACGGTGCGCTGTTGCTCGGCCAGCTCAACGCCACGGGAGTACGCGGCGCGAGACTTGGCCTGCTGGCCGGGCAGATGATGATAGGCGATCCCCAGGTTGCCCCAGAGGGTGTAGTCCCGGTTGTCGATGGCGAGCGCCTTCTCGTACATCGAGGCGGCGCCGGCAAACCTCTCCTCTGCGAAGTACAGGCTGCCCAGGTTCGACAAGGCGTTGTAGTTTGGCCTGATCGCCACCGCGCGCTCGAACATGTCGCGCGCCTCCGGCTTGCGCCCCAGCGCAAAGTAGACGGCGCCCAGATTGCTGTAGCCGAGGAAGTTCCCGGGCGCGAGCGAGATCACCTTCTGGTACTGCTTCTGCGCCTCTTCGTAGCGACCGTGACGGTAGTAGAACCCGCCCAGGTAGGCGTAGCCCGCCCAGTAGTCTTGCTTGAGCGCGATCGCCGATGTGAACGTCGCTTCCGCTTCCGCGCTTCTGCCGAGCACCTCGTAGGCACGCGCCAGGCCGGTGAACGCGTCGCTGTTCCTCGGTTCGATCAGGAGCGCGCGCTGGAACTCACGCACGGCGTCCTCGTACTTGCCGGTCTCTCGATGGATCTGGCCAAGCGTGATGTGAACATCGGCAAGCTCGTCGTCGAGCTCTGCGGCGCGTCGCGCGCTGAGCACGGCTTGATCCACCCAACGCGGGTCCCTATTAATCCGGTAGGTCGCCAGGTACGCCCGGGCCAAGCCCGCGTGGCCAAGGGCAAAGTTCGGGTCGAGCGCGATCGCCTGCGTGAAGAGCTTGACAGCCTGTTCTGGCTCGCCTGAGCCACGCTGATCGCTCTCGAGCGTGCCGCGGGCCTGCAGGTAGAGTTCATAGGCACGCGCCACTTTTGTGCCCCCGGCGCCGAGCTGCTGCCTGTCGCCAGGCTGGATCGACACGTCGAGCATGTCCAGCATCGCGCCCGCGACGCCGTCTTCGAGGACGGAGAGGTCCGCCTCGGGCCCATCGATGACCTTGGAGCTGACCTGGCGCAAGGTCTGCGCGTCCACCAGGTTTAGGGCAAGACGAACGGCGCCGCCTCTGCGCTGCACGCTGCCGGTCACAGCCAAATTGACACCAAAGAGCTTGCGCGCATCGCTCGCGCTCCTGACCTTCTCAGCTCGTACCTCAGTTGCGGGCACGACCCACAGCGTGCGCCGAAAACGCTCGAGCTGCGTCAGCTTGCTGGTCAACGTTTCCGCTAGCCCGTCGCAGAACGCCCGGTTGGCGGGGTCCTCACCCACGTTGGTGAGGGGAAGCACCGCAATGTGCTGCAGCGGCGGTGCTCCCGTCGGGGCGATCATGTTCCGGAGCAACGGCCGCCACGCCAGGACGATGGCGGCTGCCAACGCAAGACCGCCGCCGGCGGCGAGCGCAGTGCGGCGCCGACGCACCTTCATGGACGCCAACGTGACCGGCTTCGCGATCAGCGTCGGCGCCGTACTGAGGCTGTCGGCCTCGCGCACACGGCGCAGCTCGGCCGCAAGCGCCGCCGCGCTCTGGTAGCGCTCGCCGGGTCGCTTGTTCAGGCAACGCTGGACGATCGCGGCGACGGATGGCGGCACATCCGCGCGCGTGCTCTGCAACGGGATTGGATTGTCTTTCAGGATGGCGTGCAGCAGCACCTGCTCGTGCTCGCCGGGGAAGGGGAGGCGCCCGGTGAGCATCTCGAAGATCATGACGCCGAGCGACCAGAGATCCGTGCGCGCGTCCACACTTTCGCCGCGCGCTTGCTCGGGCGACATGTACGCCACTGTGCCGACGACAAGGTCCCCGCGCGTGAGGCGCGTCTGTCCGGCAAGTATGGCAAGGCCGAAATCGAGGATCTTGACGTTGCCGTCCGGCATCAGCATCACGTTCGCGGGCTTGATGTCGCGGTGAACGATGCCGTGTTCGTGCGCCTGGGCGAGGCCTTCCGCCACTTGGGTCGCGATGCTCACGCTCTCGGCGACCGAGAGCGGACCCTGGATGATGCGCGCCTTCAACGTTTGGCCGTTGTAGTGCGCCATGCAGATGAAGACCTGGCCGTCGTCGGTTTCGTCGATCTCGTGGATCGTGCAGACATGCGGGTGGTCGAGGGAGGAGGCGGCACGCGCCTCCTGGATGAACCTCTGCTTGGCTTCGGCATCCTGCGTCAGCGCAGGAGCGAGAAACTTGAGCGCCACCAGCCGCTTGAGGCGCGTGTCTTCAGCCCTGTACACGCGCCCCATGCCGCCGCCGCCGAGGGGCTCGAGGATGGCGTAGTGCGAGACGGTCTTGCCAATCACGTCGTTGCTCCGCAGAGCCCGTGTCCGGACGCGTCTCTGACCATCATTCTTTGATTTCAGTCTCAGGCCGGTGGGAGGCTTTGTCAACAAACGCTGGGACCTGTGAGAGTTGCCGTCTCTTCTGCGTTGCCCGCAGGCGCATAATCGCCAGGTGCATCTGCGCGGGGACAACGCTGTGGCGGGAGCGCTCGCGGCGCTCGGCTTCGCCGCCGGCGTGGCGCAGGCCGTGATGCTGCGCGAGACCATGGCCGCGCTGGGCGGCTCGGAGCTCTCCTGGGGCGCTGTGCTTGCCGTCTGGTTGGCGGCGATGGGACTGGGCGCGTGGCTGGGCTCGCGCCACACCACGCTGCCACTCCCAGAGCTGTCACCAACTCTGCTTCTTCTGCTTGCGGCCGTGGGCGTGATCCTGCTCCGCGCCGCGCCGGCACTGAGCGGGGCCGTTGCGGGCGAGGCCGGGTCCGTCTGGCGAGGGCTTGGCGTGTGGACGCTGGCCGTGCTCACGCCCGGCCTCCTCGGCGGCTGGGCATTCGCCGTTCTCGTGCGCCTGCTCGGCGGCGCCGACGCCGCTGGCAGGTCATACGCGCTGGAAAGTCTCGGCGCGATGTGTGGCGGCCTCGCGTTCACGTTCGTGCTCGCGCCGGCTGGCTCGCTCGCGGCTCTGGGCTGGGCGCTGGCCGCGTGCCTCGCGGTGCATGTGCTGACAAACGGAGCCAGCGTGCGCGCCGGGGCGTTCGCGCTTGCGGCGCTGGCGCTGATCGGCCCGGCCGAAGCGATGCTTGCACGTGCGAGCTGGCGCTGGTCGGGCAGGCCGGGTCAGCTTGCCGCCGCGCGCGAGACGCGCCAGCAACGACTCGAACTCGCGACTGGGACGCCGGCGACGGTCTACGCAGACGGCCGACTGCTGGCGACGTACCCGGATCCGTACCGTACCGCAGGGCGCGCGCACCTGGCGCTGCTTCTGCATCCCGCGCCGCGCCGCGTGCTCGCCGTGGGCGCGCTCGCAGACGGCAGCTTCAAAGCGTTCTTGCAGCATCCCCTGGCGAGCCTAGACCTCGTCGAGGACGACCCACTCCTGGTGCGTGTGCTGCCTCCCTGGCTGGGTTCGGAATTCGTGTCCGGACTTTTAGACGCGCGCCTACAGGTGCGCGGCGAGGACATCGTGCGCGCGATCAACGACGCGCGCGGGCTGGACGCCATCGTGCTCTTCGATCCCGACCCGACCACGATCCGTCACAACCGGAGCCGCACGGTCGAGTTCTTCGCCGCCTGTGCACGGGCGCTGCATCCCGATGGCGTACTCGTGGTCCGGGTCGGCGTTTCCGACACCTACCTCGGCGGCGTGGGCGGGAGAGTGCTCGCCATCCTGGCCACGACCGTACACAGCTCGTTCCCGGCGCTGGCGGCGGTTCCCGGCGAAGAGATCCTGCTGGTCGCTGGCCGCGGCGCCGCGGCCGTGGCACTCGACCCGGGAACGCTGACGACGCGGCTGCGCGAGCGCCACATCACGGATCCCGAGCTGCCGGCCGAACTGCTGCCGGTGCTCGTCGATCCAGCGCGCACCCGGCCGCTCGCGGACTTTTTGCGCGCTGCCTCGGCGCCGCTCAACACCACCGCACAGCCGCGCGTCGTGTTGCTCGCGGCCGCCCTGCACGAGGCGCGCGGCAAACCACTCCTGCTGACCGCGGCGCGGGCGCTGGAGAGGGCGTCGCCGTTCACGGCGCTGATCTGTCCTGCCGTGGCCGTGGCGCTGCTGCTCGGGCAGGGCGCGCGCGGCGCGCGTCTCGGGGTCGAGAGCGCGGTTGTGGTTGGCTTCTGCTCGCTCGGCTGGTGGCTGCTGCTGCTGGCGGCGTGGCAGGCCGCGATGGGATCGGTGTACGCCGAGGTGGGTGCGCTCTCGGCGGCGTTCATGGCGGGCGCAGTTGCAGGCGCGCTCGGTGGGCGGCGCATTTCCCAGCGCCCGGCGAGTCTGGCCATACTTCTGGCGCTTGGAGCGGGGCTATCGCTCGCACTTGCCTCACACGTGGCGGTGACATGGCCGCGCTTGACGATCGTGCCGCTGCTCGCGCTCGCGGGCGGGATCACGGGCGCGTCGTTCCCGGCGCTTGCGCTCCGTTCCGGCGGTGGTGACCGCGCGGCGGGCGCGGGGCGCGGCTTTGCCGGAGACGAACTCGGCGCCGGCCTAGCCGCGCTCACGATCGGGTTGGTCGTGCTGCCGTGGGCGGGGATGACGGCGGTCGCTCTCGTGCTTGCCTGTCTTCAGGGCGGCGCGGCGGCGGCGGTCGTGCTGTCGGACCGGCGCGTAAAATGAGGGCCGAGAGCGATGGTGATGAGCAAGGCGACGCGCTACGAGCGCATCCGAGCGCAGCTTGCTGAGCTGTTTGCTGCGACCCCCGACCCCACGGCGCGGATGACCACGGCGGCGGCGCTCTTGCACGCCAAGATGCCGGGAGTGCTCTGGACCGGCTGGTACCTGCTGCGTGACGGCGACCTCACCGTCGGTCCGTACCAGGGCCCGCTCGCGTGCCTGGTGCTCACGCGGCACACCGGCGTGTGCTGGGCCGGCATCGATCGCGGCGCGACCATAATCGTGGACGACGTACACGCCTTCCCCGGTCACATCGCCTGCGACGCACGCTCGTGTTCGGAGATCGTAGTGCCACTGGGCGGCCGCTCCGGCGCCATCGTCGGGGTGCTCGACGTGGACTCCGTCCGTCTTGCGCACTTCGACGAAGCCGACCGCACGGGCCTCGAGGCCATCGTCGCCCTGATCTTCGCCTAGCAACGAGACCGACAAAACCGGGCTGCGCGTCGCGCCCAAGCGCAGCTTCAACTTCGATCTTGTGACGACAAGAACAATGCTTGACATTGTCTTTGACTGCCTCTATCAATGCGCGTCCAACATGGTTGGCGAGAAGTTGTAAGGCGTCCCGGGGGGGAGATCGGAATCAGCACCGACAGCGTCTGCGGGACGTTGGCGTCGTGGTGAACACGGCGCAGAAAAGGGGGAAGGGTGAATCGATGGCTCGTCGTGGTGGGAGCTGTTCTCATTCAACTTTGCCTGGGAGCGATCTACGCGTGGTCGGCGTTCACCCAGGCGCTGACGACGCCGCTGGCAAAGGGAGGCGCGTTCGGGTTCTCCGCAACGCAGAGCCAGGTGATCTTCTCGGTTGGCTTGGCAACCTTCGCCGTCGTCATGATTCTCGCGGGACGCTGGCAGGCCAAGGTCGGGCCGCGCCTGGTCGCGTTCCTGGGAGGCATTCTCCTGGGCGCCGGCTACATCTCGGCATCGTTTGTTGGACAGACGTTCTGGGCGCAGTTGATCACGATCGGGCTGATCGGCGGCGCTGGCATCGGCCTCGCGTACGTGTGTCCGATCGCAGTCGGTATGCGCTGGTTCCCGGACAAGAAAGGCATGATCACCGGTATCGCCGTGGCAGGCTTCGGCTTTGGCGCGCTGATCTGGGTCAAGCTCGCCGGCGACTGGGGCCATTTCATCCAGCAGTACGGCGTACTCGGAACCTATCGCTTGTTTGGCATCGCCTTCCTGGTTGCGGTGCTGATCGGCTCGATCTGGATGGTGTACCCGCAGGCCGCAGCGACGGCGAGCGGGCAGCCGGCTGTGGCGCCGTCCGGCATGTTGCCGGATCGAATGCTCAAGACGCCGCAGTTCTACATGACCTGGTTGACGTTCGCCGTCGGCGCAATGGCTGGACTCATGGTAATCGGCATCATCAAGCTGTTCAGCATCGACTCCCTGACGGCGGCGGGCATGGACGCAGCGAAGGCATCGGCGATCGCCGGCACGGCCATGGCAGTGTTCTACGCCATCTTCAACGGGCTGGGGCGTATCGTGTGGGGCAGCCTCTCCGACACGCTCGGCCGGCAGCGGTCGGTCGTCCTGATGTGCCTCTTCCAGGGCATCATGATGTTCGCGTTTTACTTTGCCCTCTCGTCGTCGGAGTGGCCTCTCTACATCGGCGCGGCGCTGATCGGCTTCAACTTCGGCGGCAACTTCGCGCTCTTCCCGGCGCTCACGGCTGACCTGTTTGGCGCGGGCACCGTGGGCCGCAATTACGGCTGGGTGTTCACCTCGTACGGTGTTGGCGGCATCGTCGGCCCGGTGATGGCCGGCTACTTCAAGGATCACGGCTTGGGGAAGGGTGTCAGCGCCTGGATGCCTGCGTTCGTGATCGCTGGTGTGGCCCTTCTCGTTGTAGCTGTGCTCATGACCCGGCTCAAGCCCTTGAGCCAGAAAGCGTAGACGGAGGAATGACGATGAATCGACGAACGATCTGTATCCTTGCGGTCATCGTGACCGCAGTGCTGGCGCTGGCGCCGACCGCGTTCGGCCAGGGCCAGTGGACGGTGGCGACGGCCGACGGCAAGTCCAGCCTCGGCATCGGCTTTCTCTCGCAGCTCCAGTACGAGGGGATTGACAACGCCGACGCCTCGCACACCCAGCAGAACCTGTTCTTCCGTCGTTTGCGCCTGATGTTGGGCGGGAAGATCAATGACAAGCTGACGTTCTTCTTCGAGACCGACGACCCCAACCTGGGCAAGGGCCAAACGACCGGCAGCAAGGTCGACACGACCATGTACATCCAGGATTTCTTCCTCACCTACACCTTCAGCAACGCGTTCAAGATCGACGGCGGCATGCTGCTCGTCCCCGTCTCCCACAACGCGCAGCAGGGAGCGACCAGCCTGTTCGCCATCGACTACGGCCCCTACACGTTCCTGCACTCCACTCCGCTCAACTCGAACGTGGGCCGGGACTATGGCATCCAGGCGCGTGGGTACCTGGCGGACAACCACGTTGAGTACCGCGCGCTGCTGCTCCAGGGCAACCGGGGCACGACCGCCCAGAACCCGCTGCGCACCACTTTCCGTCTCGTGTACTACGCGCTCGATGCCGACACCGGCTTCTTCTATACCGGCACGTTCTTCGGCAAGAAGAAGATCGTGGCGTTCGGCGCCTCGTACGACATGCAGCAGCAGTACAAGTCATACAGCGGCGACATCGTGGTTGACGTGCCGGCCGGCAAGAACGCCTTCACGGCGCAGTTCGACTACACGAAGTTCGACGGCGGCGCGACGTTCAAGTCGCTGCCCGAGCAGGACCAATACCTGGGCGAGGCCGGCTTCTACTTCAGCAGCGTCAAGGTCGAGCCGTTCGTGCAGTACGCCAAGCACAACTACGCGGCCCCAACCTCAACTTTGCTCAACGAGAGCAAGCTCATGGGCGGGATCATCTTCTGGGGCAACGGACACAAGTTCAACATCAAGGTGGGCGCGGCGCAGATGAAGAAGGATCACACGCCCGACCGCAAGCAGTTCGTCGTGCAGTGGCAGGTTTTGGCTTGGTAGTTGGGATGGGCTTCACAGACGTGGACTGGCGGGCGCAAGCCCGCCAGTTGCGAAAGATGACATCAGATCGAAAGGGGAGTCCTAGATGACCGAGAAACAGAAGACCGCATCAGCCATTGAGACCCTGCAGGGCGAAACGAAACGCTACGCCCCGCCCAAGGCCTTCGCCGCGAAAGCCAACGCGCAGCCCGACATCTACAAGCAGCCGATGGAGGAGTTCTGGGACAATGAGGCGAAGTCCAGGATCTCCTGGTTCAAGCCGTACGACAAAGTGCTCGAATGGAAGCTGCCGTATGCCAAGTGGTTCCTCGGCGGGAAGCTGAACCTCACCTACAACTGCATCGACCGGCACGTCGAGGCCGGCCGGGGGAACAAGGTCGCCTACTACTGGGAAGGCGAACCGGTCGGGGACCGGAGGGTCATCACCTACGCCGAGCTGCTGAAGGACGTGGTGAAGCTGGCCAACGGCCTGAAGAAGATCGGCGTGAAGAAGGGCACTCACTGCGGCATCTACGTCGCCATGATCCCCGAACTACCCATCTTGATGCTGGCGTTGAGCCGCATCGGCGCCCCGTACACTGTGGTGTTCGCGGGATTCTCGCCCGATTCGCTCGCCGATCGCTTCAACGACATGGAGACCGAGTTCGTCTTCACCCAGAACGAGGGCTGGCGCGGAGGCAAACGCCTCGCATTGAAGGCGAACGTGGACGAAGCGCTCAAGCTAGTCCCCAGCGTGAAAAAGCTCGTCGTCTACCGGCGCACCGATGGCGAGGTGCCGATGCTCTCGGGCCGCGACCTCTGGTGGCACGACGTCATCGCCGGCCAGAGCGACGACCCCAAGAGCTGCCCCTGTGAGCCGATGGACTCGGAGGACATGCTCTACCTGCTGTACACCTCCGGCACGACGGCGAAGCCGAAAGGGATCATCCACACCTCTGCGGGGTATCTCGTCGGCACGGCCGCAACGCATCACTACATCTTCGACATCAAGCCCGACGACGTGTACTGGTGCGCAGCCGACATCGGCTGGGTCACGGGCCACAGCTACATCGTCTATGCCCCGCTGGCGAACTGCACCACCGGCATCATCTACGAAGGCACGCCGGCATTCCCGACCCCGGAGCGCTGGTGGGAGATCGTGGAGCGCTACAAGGTCAACATCCTCTACACGGCGCCAACCGCGATCCGTGCTCACATGAAGTGGGGGCCGCAGCACGCGGCCAAGCACGACCTGAAGTCGCTGCGCCTGCTGGGCTCGGTCGGGGAGCCGATCAACCCCGAGGCGTGGGAGTGGTACCACGAGCACATCGGCGGACGCCGGTGCCCGATCGTGGACACCTGGTGGCAGACCGAGACCGGCATGATCCTCATTACGCCGCTTCCCGGCATCACGACGCTCAAGCCCGGCTCAGCGACTAAGCCGTTCCCGGGGCTCGAGGCCGCAGTCGTGAACGACAAGGGCGAGGAGGTCCCACTTGGTGGCGGCGGCTACCTCGTACTGAAGTCGCCGTGGCCCGCCATGCTGCGCGGCATCTACAAGGCGCCGGAGCGTTACATGCAGACGTACTGGAGCCGGTTCCCGGGGTTGTATTTCGCCGGTGACGGCGCCAGGAAGGACGAGGACGGGGACTTTTGGTTGATGGGCCGCGTGGACGACGTCATGAACGTCTCCGGTCACCGCATCTCGACAATTGAGGTGGAGAGCGCACTCGTTGACCACCCGAAGGTCGCCGAGGCGGCCGTATGCGGCCGCAACGACGCGCTCACGGGCCAGGCGATTGTTGCCTTCGTGACCTTGAAGGGTGGCCACGAGGGGACGCCGGACATGCTGAAGGAGCTGCGCGAGCACGTCGGTAAGAAGATCGGCGCCCTCGCCAAGCCGGCCAACATCGTCTTCACGCCCGATCTGCCCAAGACACGCTCCGGCAAGATCATGCGCCGCCTGCTGCGCGACGTGGCCGAAAACCGGCCGCTGGGCGACACCACGACGCTCGCCGACGCGGGCGTGGTCAAGGAGATCGCAACCCGCGCCGTCACGGAGGCCTCGCAGCACGAGGCGTAAAGACAGTCCTTCGTAGGTGGTGGCTCGTGGTTCGAATCATCACCCCAATGGGGGGGAGATCAGCATTATCGGGCCGCTTCCAGTTGTGGGGGAAGCGGCCCGATTCCTTTGCGGTCCTCCTGGCAACGGCGCAGCTTCACGGCGAGACCGTGGCACAGCCTTGCTTCCGCCTGGCGAGACCTGTGCAGCTCTACGCAACGCGGTGGGCGCGCCGGTGCGTGAAAGCGGGTTATCCTGTTCATGTTGGGTGTCGGAGGGCTCGGCGATGTTCAGGATTATCACGGACGCCAAGCAGTTTCGGGAGTACGTGCTGCTGCGCGACGGGCAGAGCGTGCTGCTGCGCATCGCCACAGCGGCCGACACTCCGGCGCTGCAGGCGCTCCTGGGCCGTGTCTCCCGGCAGAGCCTGCGCATGCGCTTCATGGGTACCGTGGCGCAGGTGCCGGCGAAGTTCGTTGAGGCGCTGAGCGGCGACGACCCGCGCGACCGCGCCTGCCTGATCGCCGTGGTCGGCGAGGAGCCCGACATCAGGGTGGTCGGGTTCGGCAATTATGTCGGCCTGGGCGCCCGCAACACCGCGGACGTGGCGTTCCTCGTGGACGACGAGTTCCAGGGCAGGGGCGTCAGCACGCTGCTGCTCGAGTGTCTGGCCGGGATTGCCGCCGGCGTCGGCTTCGTCGGCTTCGAGGCCGACGTCATTTTCGAGAACCAGGCGATGATCAACGTTTTCCGCGACTCGGGCTTTGAGCTCCGTCAGGTCATGGCAGGCGGCAGCTACCACGTGGAGTTTCCCGTTGCCGGGGCGGTTGCTCTGCGGGAGCGCACCGAGCTGCGCGACCGCATCGCCACCGCCAACTCCGTCGCCCGCATGCTGCGGCCGCGCGTCGTCGCGGTCGCGGGCGCCTCGCGTGAGCACATCAGCGCCGGCGGGCTGATTCTTCAGCACATTCTCGAGAACGACTTCGCGGGCACGGTCTACCCGGTCAACAACCAAGCTACGTCCGTGCGCGGGGTGCGCGCTTATGCGAGCGTGGCAGAGCTTCCCGAACCGCCCGACCTGGTCGTGGTGACGGTGCCGGCGGAGAAAGTGATCCCGGTCGTCGAGGAGGCGGTGCGCGCCGGCGCCAAGGGGTTCATCGTCGTGGCCTCGGGGTTTGCGGAGAGCGGTCCGGAAGGCGCTGTGCTGCAGCAGCGTCTCGTGGACGTGGTGCGCTCGCAGGGCGCACGTCTTCTGGGACCGAACTGCCTCGGCCTTCTCAACACCGATCCGGAGGTTCGCCTCAACGCGAGCCTGGCGCCTGCGTTGCCTCCGCTCGGTCGCGTTGGCTTCTTCTCTCATTCGGGAGCGCTCGGCATCGTGATCCTTCAGTACGCCGCGGAACGAGGACTCGGCTTCTCCAGCTTCGTCTCAGCGGGGAACCGAGCCGACCTCTCGGGCAACGACGTGCTGCAGTACTGGGAAGAGGATCCGAACACCGACATCGCGATGCTGTACCTGGAGGCGTTCGGCAATGCGCGCCGCTTTGCTCGCATCGCGCGCCGGCTCTCACGCCGCAAGCCGGTGCTGTGCGTCAAGAGCGCACGCAGCGGCGCGGGACTCTCCGCTGCCCGCGTCCGAATCGGAGCCACGCCTCTCTCTGACGTCGAGGTGGACGTGCTCTTCAAACAAGCCGGGGTGATCAGGGTCGACACGCTTGAAGAGCTCTTCGATGCGGCGCTGCTGCTCGCGCATCAGCCGCTGCCGCAGGGCAACCGCGTTGCGATCGTCGGCAACTCCGGCGGCGTGGTGACGATCGCCGCGGACGCCTGCGCCGCGCATGGCCTCAAGGTCCCCAGGACTGGACTGGTGGACCTGGGTCCCCTCGCCGAGCCGGAGGACTACCGCCACGCGGTGCAGCGCGTGGTCGAAGATCCCAGCTTCGATGCCATCATCACAATCTTCCTTTGCGTGGGCAGGTGTGAGCCAGAACTCGTGGCCCGTGCCATCCGCCGCGGCGTGATCAGCGCGGAGACAAAAGCCGGCGCGCCCAAGCCGGTGCTCCTGTGCCTGATGGGAGCGGCGGGAGTCGTGGACTTCAGCTTTGAGGGCAAAGGCGCGGTAGCAGAGCGCAAGACAACATTCCCTTCCTACCGTTTCCCGGAGGCGGCCGCGCAGGCGCTCGCGCACGCAGTTGCATATGCGAGCTACCAACGCCAGCCTCTCGGGCGCCTGATCTGGCACGAGGACGTGGACGTCGCAGGCGCTCGCAGCAGGCTCGAGGCCGCCCTGGCCGGGGCCGCGGCCGATGCCGGCCCGCGGTGGCTGACGACGGAACAGGCGCGCGAGATTTTGGCGTGCTTTGGCATCACGGTCGCGGGCGGCAAGAAACCGTCCGGCAAGAAGCGGATCGAGGTGAGCGTCCGGCCGCATCCTGTGTTCGGGCCGGTGCTCGATCTGCGCTCGCGTGATGCGGCGGTCGAGCGCATCACGCCCCTCACTGACGAGGACGTGCGTGTCATGCTGGCCGCGGTGGGCGTGGCGCCAGACGGGAAAGAAACTGAGCTGTTGTGCCGGCTCTCCCAGCTTGTTGAGGAGATGCCGTGGCTGTTTGAGCTGCACGCCGAGCTGGTGCCGGCAGAGGCGGGCGGAGCCGGCCGTGCCTGGCTCGGCGGCGAGCTGCGCATTGCCTTCGCGCCCCCATCTGGGACCGCTCCGGTACTGTAGGATCGCGGGCGACGAGCCGCAGTTCACGCACGGGAGTTGGAGAAACCTAAGGAGGCCATCGCATGCTGGTGCGAGATATCATGAGCACTGCCGTCGTCACCATTCCGGTCGACGGGAACGTTGGGCGGGTGTGCGAGCTCATGCACGAGCGCAACATCCGCCATCTGCCGGTGCTTGAGGAAGGCCGGCTTGTGGGCGTGATCACCGACCGCGACATCGGGAGCGCAACCTCCGCGCTGTGCCTGCGGCCACTCAATCCCGAAGTTTTGGTGCGGGACGTGATGGCGCACCCTCCCAAGACTGCCCACCCGATGGATCCCGTCGAGGATGCCGCTCGCACCATGCGCACGCTCAAGATCGGCTGCCTTCCAGTGGTGGAGGGCGAACAGCTCGTCGGGATCATCACCGGCATCGACCTGCTCGACGCTCTGCTGCGGCTCACAGGCGTGGACAAGCCCTCGGGCCGCGTCGAACTGTGCCTCGCCGACCGGTTCGGCGAGCTCGCACGCCTGACCGCGTTCATAGCGGAGCGGCGTCTCAACATCCTCTCGATCCTGACCTACCCCGAGGGCCACGGCGACGGGCGCACGGTGCTGCGCGTCAACACGCTCGAAACGCGCCCGCTCGCTGAGGACCTTCGTCGCGCCGGCTTCGAGGTGCTCTGGCCGCCCGCCAAGCCATGGCAGCACTGATCTACAGCCGCTCCTATCGGGCCTACGACTTCGGCGCCGAGCACCCGTTCAGTCCGGCGCGCCAGGAGATGGCTCTCGATCTGCTTGCGGCACTGGGCCACGAGGTGACGTGGCACGAGCCCCGGCCTGCCACCCGCGAAGAGATCCTCGAGGTGCACAGCACCGCGTACGTTCGTGCGGTCGAAGCGCTTTCGGCCGGCGAGGCTGCTGCCGACGCCGAGAAATGGGGCCTGGGCACGCCCGACACGCCGGTGTTCCCGGGCATCGAGCTGGCGGCGCGCACGCTCGTCGGCGGCACGCTCGCGGCGGCACGACTCGTGGCTCAGAGCGCCGAGAAGCGCGTCCTCCACTTCGGTGGCGGTCTGCACCACGCGCAGCGGGAACGCGCCTCGGGCTTCTGTGTCTACAACGACCTCGCGGTCGCGATCAAGTACCTGACTACGTGCGGCTTGTGGGTGAGCTACCTCGACATTGACGTCCATCACGGCGACGGCGTGCAGGCGATCTTCAACGCCGATGACAAGGTGCAGACCATCAGCCTGCACGAGTCCGGCCAATACCTCTTCCCCGGCACGGGCGCAATCCACGAGCTCGGCGAAGGGATGGGGCGGGGCCTCAAGATCAACCTTCCCCTCGAGCCGTTCACCGAAGGCGAGAGCTACCTTGAGCAGTTTGAGAAGGTGGTGCCGCGGGCGCTCGAGGCATTTGGTCCGCACGTGCTCGTGGTGCAGGCCGGGGCAGACGCGCACTTCGACGACCCGCTGGCCGACCTCGCGCTCACGACGCGCGACTACGAGCGCTTGTTCCGCCGCATCCTCGAGCTCGCCGACGGTGTGACGGCCGGGAAGGTCATTTTCACGCTCGGTGGCGGCTACTCGCTCAACGCTGCCTCGAGGGTGTGGGCGATCCTCTACCTGCTCGTGAACGACCTGCAGGTCCCGGACACGATCCCCGAGGCGTGGTCGCAGAGGTGGGCGAAGCACCTCGGCGGCAAGGCGGCCGCGGGACTCCACGATCTGGACCCGGCCTACCCGCCGATGCCGCATCACGACGAGATCATGCAGAGAAACCGGGTCGTCGCTGGACGGCTCCTCGACGCCATGGTCCCGTTCTGGTACTGAAGCTGTGGCATTGAGTTTGCTGCGGCCGTGCTCGCCGCGAACGTGGCGCGAACGGCGCTCCGACAGGCGCGTCACGCGAGCGAGGCAAGCAGGTCGGCGAGGAGCACGACGCGACGCTCAAGCGAGAGCAAGCTCACGTACTCCTGTCGCGTGTGCATGCCGTCGCCCACCGGGCCGAGGCCGTCCACGATCGGGACGCGCGAGGGGTCGGGGACGTAGTTGGGGAACGAAATTCCGCCGCGGTCCTGCTCGACCTCGAGGCGCCAACCGCGCGCGGCCGCGAGCTCCACTGCGCGTTGCACGAGCGCCGCGCCTGGGCCGTGCGGGTCCACCGGCGGCACGGTGGCGCCGCGTAGGAAGCTCATGGAGACCTGGTGGGCAGCCGCAACCGTGCCGGCGAGCTGTTCGAGACGGCCGAGGATGCGCACGCCTTCGGCAGGCGCGAGGAAGCGCACCTCGCCCTCACCCAGGGCGCGATCGGGGATGACGTTGCGGCGTCGGGGTGTGCCGAGCAGTTCGTGGTGATGCGCGAGATCGTTGACAAAATCGCTGTCGCCGCCGACCAGGCGCGCGACGTTGACGGTTACGCCAGGTCCCCGCTCCGACAGGCGCTGCGCCTGCGCGGCCCAGTCGGCCGCGGCTGCAAGCGCCGAACGCCCCTGCCAGTAGGCGAGTCCGGAATGCGCTGCCTTCCCGGTCGCCTCCAGCCGCCACTCGGAGAGCCCGCGCCGGCCAGCGACGAGCGTCTCCGCATCGCCGCGCGACTCACCTGGCTCGATGACGAGAATGGCTCTGGCGAGCGCGGCCCAGCGCCGAATGGCATGCTCGGAGATGACGCCGCCAACCTCCTCGTCCGGTACCACGACAAGCAGGAGATCGGCAGGGGGCTTCTGGCCGCGCGCCGCGAGCAGATCGAGCGCACCGAGGAATGCCGCCAGCCCGCCCTTCATGTCGAGCGCCCCCGTTGCCCAGAGGCGATCGCCCTCCCGGCGCGGCGGTGCGGCTTCGAGCACGGTGTCCATATGGCCGACGAGCAGCAGGTGGCTCTCCTTCGCGGCCGGGCCGCGCGCGAGCAGCACGGGCTGCGGGACGCCCGTCATGTCTGGCTCTTCCACCGTCTCGACCGTCAATCCTCGGCGCGACAGCTCAGCGGAGAGGCGCTCGCACATGCGGCGCAAGCCCTCGGCTTCGCCGCTCGAAGAGGAGATGGTGCACAGTTCCGTGAGCAGCGCCACGGCGTGATCCCTGATTTCGTCGGGCAGCGCGAGTTGGTGCTCGGCCACGATCACCTCCACCATTTGAGTCTAGCGCGAAGCCGCGAGCGGCGCGCCTGGCATCCGGGTCTGAGATACTGCCGCCGTGACGGTAAGAAAACCGCCACTTGGAGCGGGCGACCTGCGGGTAACTGAGTTCCACCCGGCGACAGGCGAGCGTTGGGCCGATCTGGCGACACTGTTCGGCGCGCGCGGTGCGTGTGGGGGGTGCTGGTGCATGTGGTGGCGTGTCCCGCGCTCGGAGTTCAACCGCTGCAAAGGCGCGAAAAACCGGCGCTCGCTCCACGCGCTCGTGCACGCGGGCCGCGAGCCGGGCATCCTCGCCTACGTAGACGGCGTACCGGCGATGTGGTGCGCGGTGTCGCCGCGCGAGGAACTGCCGGCGCTTGAGCGCTCGCGTATCCTCGCGCGCGTGGACGATGCCCCGGTGTGGTCCATCGTCTGTTTCTTCGTCGCGCCTAGATTCCGTGGCCAGGGACTGACCGTGCCGCTTATCGAAGCCGCCGTGGCGCACGCGGTTGCGCGGGGCGCTCGCATCGTCGAAGCGTATCCGGTCGAGCCGCATGGGAAGATGCCCGCGGCGTTTGCCTGGACCGGCCTGGCGTCCGCGTTCCGCGCGGCGGGATTTGTCGAGGTGGAACGACGTTCGCCGACGCGACCGATCATGCGGCGGACGGTGAAGGGACATCGGCGTTGAGCATCTTCGTCATCCTTGGCATCGCCCTCGGTCTCGCGATGGACGCCCTTGCGGTGGCGGTTGCGACGAGCGTGACACTGCGGCAGGCGAGCGCCCGGCAGAAGTTCCGCCTCGCGTTCCATTTCGGCCTGTTCCAGTTCCTCATGCCGATCGCGGGCTGGCTTGCCGGCCTCACGTTCGCGCGCTCCGTACAGGCCGTGGATCACTGGATTGCGTTCGGCCTGCTCACGTTCGTCGGCGTCAAGGCGATCGTGACGGGGCTCAGCGCCGACAGTGAAGGCCGGCAGCGCGACCCGACGCGCGGCCTCGCGCTCGTGGCGCTCTCCGTGGCAACCAGCATCGATGCGTTCGCCGTGGGGCTCTCGTTCGCGATGCTCGGGGTTCAGATCTGGTACGCAAGCCTCATTATCGGGGTCGTGACCGGGGTAGTGACGGCTCTGGGCATGGAAGTGGGCGCACGCCTCGGCGCCCGCTTCGGCCGACGCATGGAGATCGTTGGTGGCCTTGTCCTTATCGCCATCGGCATCAAGATCCTTGTCGACCACCTCGGCTGACGGTGGACCTGTGGTCAGCCGTCACGACCAAACGCCGGGAATGGCGCGCCGGCAGCTCGGGCAGTGACCATCCTTGAGCGTGTTCTCGAGCACTTGGAAGCCTACGCGCCGGATCACGCGAGTCCGGCACGCGGGGCAGAACGTGCTCTCGGCCGCATGACCAGGCACGTTGCCGAGGTAGACGAAGTCGAGCCCCTCGGCGCGCGCGGTCTCGCGCGCGCGCTCGAGCGTCGCCAGCGGCGTGGGCGGCAGATTCGTCAGACGGTAGGTGGGATGAAAACGCGTGAAGTGCACCGGCACCTCGGCGCCAAGGTGGCCCTTGACCCAGCGTGCAAGGTCGCGCGCCTCCTCCTCGCTGTCGTTGAGGCTCGGGATCAGAAGCACCACGATCTCGAGCCAGGTGCCGCGTGCCTTGATGACCTCGAGCGCGCGCAGCACCGGCTTCAGCTCGCCGCGCACAACGTCACGGTAGAACGGCTCGCGGAAGCTCTTCAGGTCAACCTTGATCGCAGCGAGGTGCGGCAATACCTCTTGGAGCGGCTGTTCCTGGATGTAGCCATTGCTCACCACCGCGGTGCGGATGCCGAGCTTCCTACCCTCGATAGCGGCGTCGCGGACGTACTCCCAGAAGATCACTGGCTCGGAGTACGTGGCGGAAAGCAGCGGCGCGCCGGCGCGCTGGGCGGTAGCGGCGAGCGCCGCCGGTGGCAGGTAGCTCGACTTCACCTGCTCCGGACGGAACTGGGAGATCTCCCAGTTCTGGCAGAACTTGCACTCGACGTTGCAACCCGCGGTCGCCCACGAGAGCGCCTGCGCGCCCGGGAGGACGTGGAAGAACGGCTTCTTCTCGATCGGGTCAATGTGGAGCGCGCACGCGGCCGAGTGCACAAGCGTGACATAGTTTCCGCCGCGGTTCTCGCGCACGCCGCAGGCGCCGCGCTCGGCGTCCGCCACCTGACATGCGCGCGGGCAGAGCTGGCACTCGACGCGCTGCTCGGGCAGCTTTCTGTACCATGACGCCTCGCGCGCGGGCAGGTCCTCGGGGTCAAGCGGCGCACCCACCGGCGGCGTCGCAAGCGCGTCGGTCGAGCGTGGCATGAGCGCGCACGCCGCGCCCGCAGCGGCCGCCATGATGAGGCGCCGGCGGTCGAACGGTGCGCTCATGCACGGACCTCACGCACGGCATTCGGGTCGCCAACACCAAGCCCGAGCTTGCTGGCGGTCGCGAGGAAGCGCGGTGGCCGGTTCGCGGCGGCAAGCGTGGGCAGGCCGCGGCGGGCGCGCTCCGCGTCGATCACGCGCCATGCCCAGGCGTCGGCCGCGACCAGGTCGGTGGACGCCGCGACAACGCCTAGCTGCCAGACGGCGTCGGGCCGGAACGCAGGCCCGCCGTGGCACTGTGCCGTGACGCCGTCGAGCACCGCGAGGCGCAGCGTGCCGCGCAGGTAGGGGTGGCGCAACAGGTCGGCGACGTACGGATCACAGTTGTGGTCGTGGTACTTGTTCGGGTTGTGAATCACGCCGTAGAGGTTCTTGAGGGCTGCCGACACGCCCGCGAGGTCGTGGTCCTTGATCACGCCGAACGAGACGAGGGCGGTACAGGTCTGACTCACGAGACGGGCGAAGCACGAGCCGATCTCGCCCGACGATGTCGGGTTCGGCTCATAGTCGTTGTCGATGCCGTAGCAGCGGTATTCGGCGCCGTCGCGGCGGATCGGGTAGCCGGCGCGCTGGAGCTCGCGCGACGAACGGTCGAACACGATGACGCGTGCGGCAGGCACCCCGACCTCGCCGAGCACGGCGACGAGCGCCTCAACGAGCTCGCGGCGGGGCGACATATTCGGGCCGCCCAGGCAGTTGACCTTGATGCCAACGGTGTCGGTCGCCGCGAACAACGTGCGCGCCGCGTCAACTGCGGTGGCAGCGCCGGTTGCGGCGACGAGCGCGTGTTCGAGCGCACGCCGCGCCGAGGCCCGGTCGAGACGCGCTCCGGAAGCCGGTGGCGGCAGTGCAGCCACGCCGACGCGGCCCAAGATCGTCGTCGAGGTGACGGCGGCGCGCACCGGCCGCAGCGTCGCAAGGGCGCCCAGACCGGCAATCGTGCCGAGCTCGCGCCGGGTCAGGCGACGGCTCATTCCGGTTCCCCGAACACCTGGGCCGTGAAGACCTCGAAAGTGGCGCCGGCTTTCCAGGCGTCGGGCGACATCCCGGCCTTGAGCGAGAGCTGGGAGAGAAACGTCGGCAGGTCCCAACCGGTCTCGGTGGCGACCTGTGGCAGGAACACCGCGTGTCGGCCGCCCTTGGAGAGCAGGACACCGTGCGTGCGGAGCACGATCGCCTCGGGGCCAGGAACGCGCTGCATCGGTGACAGCACCGAGATCTCGAGGCCCACCCCGGACAGCTCGCTCGCCTCGAGCGGAGGGAAGCGTGGGTCGCGTGCGGCCGAGGTCGCGGCGGAGACGATGGCGTCCACGAGCGGCTCGCGCGCTTCCATGACGCCGATGCAACCGCGTAGCCGCCCCTCGCTCTTGGCTTTGGCGCCGCGGTTGTTGATGGTGACAAAGACGCCGGCGTTGGCGCGCAGGTTGCCCGCGACGCGGTTGCCGGCGAACCAGGCCGCGAGCTGGCCCTCGTGCGTGAGGTAGGTCTCGAGCGTGGCACGCGCCAGCGCAAGCGCAGCCTTCTTCTCCTCCGGATTCAGCTCACCCAGGCGTGGCGCCGGTTCGTCCTCGCGCCACGGCCTCCACGCGCCGACGAAGTCGACCCCGGCGTAGGTCACGACCTGCGACCAATTTGCACTCACCTCGGCGGACGTGGTCACCTCGACCACACGCCCGCTGCCGTCGAACGCGTGCGCGAGGAGTTCGAGCAGAACCGTGATCGGCGCCGCCCCGCACACCGTGTCGCCCGCTACCTCGACCTGCTGAGCGAAGCCGCGCGCGTCGATCGCGGCAGCGCGTTCGGCGGTGGCGCGCCCGAGCTGGAGCAGCTTTGGCCCGACCTCGGGCCCACGCCCGAACGGGCTGTGCCCGTACGAGTCGCCGTGGTGAGTGAAGTCGGAGGATACAACCACGAGCGTACCGGGCCCGACGAGGTCGGCGAGCCGGCGCGCGAGCGCCGCCGCGGTCTGCAGATCGGTGTTGCCGCCGATCAGCACGGGCACGATCGGCGCGGCGCCGAAGGTGGCCTGCAGGAACGGCAGTTCAACTTCGAGGCAGTGCTCACGCTCGTGCGCGGCCGCAGGCCCGCCGAACTCGGAAAAGCGGGCGAGCTGCGCAACCGCCGCCCTATCGATGGGCATGTCGCCGAGCGGGGTTGCGAAGGCAGTCGTGCCAGGGGTGGGGAGCGCACCGCCGCGGAAGCCGACGTAGTGCGATGGTCCGAGCAGGATGATGCGCTTCACCGTGCTGCCGGCGAGTGGCGCAAACGCCTTTCCAGCCGTGGCGCCGGAGAAGACGTAGCCCGCGTGCGGCGCGATCACCGCAACCGGGGTCTGCCCCTGCGGCGGCGTGGCGAGAAAACCACGCACGTCGCGCTGCAGCTCCTCCTTGCTGCCGGGGTAGAAGGCGCCGGCCACCGCCGGCGGACGCACCTGGGCGTGCAATGCGCTTGTGAACATGACCACCCCCACGACTGGTAGGAAGAACCTCATACCCATAGGAATAGGCCGCGCGAGGCCGGGACGCAACATCGCCCTCACCCCGGCGACCCCGAGAGCAGCATGCGGTTGAGGGGGTCGCGCGTCTCGCCGACCGAGCTGATGCGGATGGCAGCCTCGGCGCCGACCGGACATTTGTTCTCGCAGATGCCGCAGCCGACGCAGCGGGCGGCCTCGACGAGCGGCCGTTGCAGCCGACGCAGCTCGCCGTGGCGGCCGCGCTCCTCGACGACCTCGAACCAGATCGCCTTGGGATCGGTCGGGCACACCTCCTCGCACACGATGCACGGCGTTCCCATCGCCCACGGCAGGCAGCGGCCACGGTCCACGAACGCGGTGCCGATGCTGACCGGAGGCCGACCGTCGTAGCCGGTCTTGCGCGCGGCCGACAGCCGCGTGATCGCGCCGGTAGGACAGACTTCCCCGCAGCGCGTGCAGGCGAACTCGCACCAGCCGCGGCGCGGCACCAGCACCGGCGTCCAGAAGCCCTCGACGCCGGCCTGCGCGATGGCCGGCTGCAGCGCACCGGTCGGGCACGCCTGCTGGCACAGCGAGCACTTGATGCAGCGTTGCAGGAACTCGTTCTCGGGCAGGGCGCCGGGAGGACGGAGGAGCTGCGGGCGCGCCGCGTCGCGGCCGCCTCCGACGGCGCGCAGCAGCGGCGCCAGCACGAAGCCGCCAAGCACGGTACCGATCAGCCATCGGCGCCCGAGGTCGCTCTCGGGCGCGGGGGGGGACAACGGCGGCAGCGCGCGGTAGCCGATTGCGCTTTCCGGACAACCGGGTATGCAGTTGAAGCAGACGTGGCACTCGTGCACGCGGTGGTTTCCGAGTGGCTCGTCCGCACCCTGGCAGGCAAAGGCGCACAGGCGGCAGGACGTACAAGCATCACCGTGGCGGTGGATGCGGAAGACGGCGAAGCGGGCGAAGACGCCGAGCAGGGCGCCGAGCGGGCAGAACGCGCGGCAGAACAGGCGCGGGATGAAGCGGCTCGCGACCACGATCGCGAGCAGCAGCAACGCGGCGAGCCAGCCGCCGGGCACCGGGCGGCCGCCCGGCAGCACCGGCCACAGCCCCGAGGCGAGGCCGCGCGCGGTCAGCGAGAGCGGATCGAACAGGCCGGCCTGCAGGCTGCCCGCCAGCGCCGCCGCCAGCAGCGCGGCCAGGATGTACGTCTTCAGCGCGTACCAGCGCCGGTAGCGGTTTACCTGAAGGTTCTCGCGCCGCGAGCGCGGCGACAGCAGCCAGCTTGAGAGCTGTTGCAGCGTGCCGAGCGGGCAGATCCAGCCGCAGAAGACCCGTCCCAACAGGAGCGTGAGCCCGACCAGCACGAGCGCCCAAATCAGCGCGCCGGGCAGTGTGCCGGCGGCGAACACCACGCCGATGGCGGCGAGCGGGTCGGCGTGATGAAACGCCGAGGCAGGGAGGTCGCGCACATCGCCGGCTGCCAGGCGCCCGAGCAGCCACAGGAACAGCACCAGGAAGAACGCCTGGTAGAGGATGCGGATGCGGATCGTCCACGTCATCGCCAAGCCCAACGGCCTCGGGTAGGGGAAGCGAGCACAGCTGTGAAGAAGCCGGACCCGGCGGCCTGGAACGTCGCCCAGGGTTGGATCGAAGGCGCCGACCGAGCCCCGGGCCCCGCAATCTCCGCGCCGCGCCCAAGTCTCATGCGGCGCCAAGATCCTTTACGAGCGCGAGGTCCGCGCTGCCGAGGCCGCGGCGCTCGGCCTCGACGATGAAGCCAAGGCTGCGTGGCTGCAACCCCATCTGCTGCGCCCCCCACGCCTCGCACGCGACCGGGTCAATGCCGGCGGCAACCGCGTTGACGGCGCGCACGTCGGCCAGTGAGCCACCGAGCGGCCCGTTGGCGACCAGCACGCGGGTCGCGTCCATGACGGTGAGCGTGGGGCGGAACGTCGCGCACAGCTCGGCGAGGGCGCGGTCGATCTCTTGGTGGAGGCGGTTGCGGCCGCGGCCGAAGGCGCCGAACCAGTTCTTCATGCCCAGCGTCGCACGCGAGAGGCTGTGGTGCTTGACCACCGGTACGTTGATGACGCGGTCGGCGGTGAGGAGCTGCTGCGCCACCTCGAGGCCGGCCGCGAGGCCGCCCACCGCCGCCGGCACCATGCGTAGCGCGGCGGTCTCCAACACGTCGGCGCCGGCGGCGAGCGCCGCCGCTTGGATGCCGGAGCGTGCGAAGCAGCGCCGCGGGTCGTTGACGGAGATGTCGGTCACGATCACCTTGCCGGCGCCGGCGGCGCGGCACAGCCGGACGAGCTCCGCAACCACACCGGGATCGGTGTTCGCGGCCTGCTCCGGCAGGCGGTCCCAACCGATGTTGGGCTTGATGATGACGGTCTCGCCCTTGCGGACGAAGCGCTCCATGCCGCCGAGCGCCGCCAGCGCGCGCCGCACATTCGCCGCCGGATCGGCGCCGCGCGCGGCGGCGGCCCTCGGCGTCGCAACCGGCACACCTAGGCGCCAGTCCGGGACCGGAGGCGCGTCACCCGCGACCACGCGGCGGTCGTGGAAGACGAGCGCGCCAGCGCCGACGGCGGCGGCCGCGAGCGCGGTCGACGACAGCCGGAGCACGGCCTCGCGGCGGGAGATTGGGGAGCTGTACGGGTCGGTCATGGCGTGTGCTCCTTGGACCAGACGGCGGCGAGGCGGACCATCGCGGGCATGGCGGTCGCGTTCGGGGTCAGGGAGGTGAGTTTGAGCAGGTCGCGGCCGCGGACCATGAGCAGCGTCGTCGCGTCGGCCCACGCCTCGCCGGCGCCGTGCGCCGGCGTGGCGTCGGCAGGCTTCTCCGCCAGCAGTTGCTGCCGCGCGCCATCGGGGCTTGAGAAACGGTGCACCTCGGCGGCGAGCTCGAGCGCCCCGGCGCTGGCGGCAAAGGTGTAGCTGGCGGCGACGCAGCGTTCGAAGCCGCGCGCCAGGTAGGCATCAGCGGCGCCGTCGATGAACTCGTAGAGGGTTTCGCGGTCGTAGGCCGCGGGCTCGGTGCGCGCGCTCGCCGCCGCCTGAGCGGGCTCGGGAAGCTGCGGCCCCTGCGCTGCGCGCAGGGCCGCGAGCACGGCGCCGGGATCCTCGCGCACCGTCGTGGCACGACCCGCAACCCAGACGGCGGTCGCCACCAGCGGCACCAGGAGCGCGAAGTGATAGAAACGCGGCCGCGACACGGCGCTCAATCCCCCCTTGGCGACACGTTAGGCCGTCTCATGCCATGCGGTCAAGGATGGTCTCGACGCGCGGCCCGATTTCGAGACGTTGTTTCGCTTACTGCGGGCCCGGCGCCCCGGCAAGGCTGGGCTCCGGTTTTTTGACAGCGGCCGGAGCTGCCGATAGAGTCACGCTCTTGGCGCCGGGTTCGGCGCCGGTCTCGGAGGCCGTGATGGTGGCTGCGGGAGGACACGAATGAACGGCGGGAACCCTGGCGCAGTGCGGCTCGTGCTCGTCGCGGCACTCTCCTGTGGGTCGCTCGCCTGGAGCCTGCCGCCCCGGCCAAGTCCCGCCGATGACACGTTCGCGGCGCAGCGAGCTGCACTCACCGCCCGCGGCTACCTGGTGCACAGCGATGGGCGCGTGCCGGTCATGATCGAGCTCTCCGACCCGCCCGCCGGCATGGTCTGGGCGCAGACGCTGGCGGCGCCGGTGCACGCGCTCGAGCTGGACGCGCGCGCGGCTGCGGTGGCCGCCGCCCGCACCCAGCTCGCCCGCATCGAGCAGGCGCAGCAGGACGTGGTCCAGGCGCTTGCCGATCAGGTCGGCGCGGCGCTGCTCTACCGCGTCCAGCGCGTCTACAACGGGGTCGCGGTCGAGGTGGACGCGGGCCAGGTCGAGGCGCTGCGCGCGCTCCCCGGCGTCAAGGCTGTCCACCCGCTGCGTCCGAAGCGCCTCGCCAACTCGACGAGCGTGCCCTTCATCGGTGCGCCGCAGGTCTGGAACCCGACCGGCCTCAACGTCACCGGAACCGGGATCAGGATCGGCCTCATTGATACCGGCATCGACTATCTGCACAAGGATTTCGGCGGCTCGGGCGTCTATCCCGCGAGCGCCACCTACACGGATCCAAAATGGCCAAAGAACTCGAAGGTGGTCGGCGGCACCGATCTATGCGGCGATGCCTACGACTCAAGCTCCACCGACACGAGCAAGCGGGTACCGCATCCTGACCCGGATCCGATGGACTGCCAAAGCAACGGGCACGGCACTCACGTGGCCGGCACGGTCGGCGGGTACGGCGTGACGATTGACGGCAACACCTACCCCGGTCCGTACGCGCCTGAGACGCCGTTCCCCTCGCTTGCGATCGGCCCCGGCGTCGCGCCCGGGGCGCAGCTTTACGCCGTGCGCGTCTTCGGCTGCTCGGGGAGCACATCCTTGGTGACCCAGGCGCTCGACTGGGCGCTGGATCCCAACCAGGACGGCAACATCGGCGACCACCTCGACGTGGTGAATATGTCGCTCGGCAGCGACTTCGGCGCCGCTGATGACCCGGACGCCGTGGCTGCGAACACCGCTGCGCTCGCGGGCATGAGCGTCGTCGTCTCGGCCGGCAACGACGGCGACAACTATTTCAGCGTTAGCAGCCCTTCGACAGGGGACCGGGTCTTGTCGGTCGCCGCCGTCGGTGACCCCGGCGCGGTGACCTACACGCTGCGCGTGATCTCGCCGAGCGACATCGCGGGGGATTATGTAGCCGTCCCGGCGGCGTTCGGCCCGGTCCTGCCTGGACAGAGCTTGAGTGGCGACCTCGTGTACACGGTACCCGCCGACGCCTGCGCGGCGCTCAGCAACGGTGACGAGATCAAGGAGAAGATCGCCTTCATCGACCGCGGCACGTGCAACTTCACCGTCAAGGTGAAGAACGCGCAGGATGCGGGCGCGCTGGCGGTGGTGGTGGCGAACAACAAGGACGGTAACACCCTCGTTACCATGTCCGGTAGCGACGCCACGATCACGATCCCGTCCGGCTTCATCTCGCAGAACAACGGCAACACCATCAGGGCGAAGCTGCCGTCTCCCGGCGTCACGGTCGCGCTCCTGAAGTTCTCGGCGCAGGACATGGTGGCGTCGTGGTCGTCGCGCGGTCCGCGACTCGGGGACTTCGCGCTCAAGCCCGAGATCAGCGCCCCTGGGATATCCATTGTCTCGGCTGCCGTCGCCACCGGGACTGGGGCCGCGATCATGAGCGGCACCTCGATGGCGGCGCCGCACGTGACCGGCGTCATGGCGCTGCTCAAACAGCTTCACCCGGCATGGACGGTCGAGCAGCTCAAGGCCGTGGTGATGAACACGGCGGCTCGGCCGCTCTACCTGAACGCGAACCTGACGCCACCGCTCGTCGGCCCGGGGCGTACCGGGGCGGGGCGCGTGGACGTGGCGGCGGCCGCCGCGGCGCCTGCGAGCGCGTACGCCGCGGACGGCTCCGGCCTTGTCAGCCTGGGGTTCGGCGTCGTCGAGGTTCTCGGCGCCGTCGCGCGCTCGGCGCTGGTCAAGGTGAGCAACGGCTCCGACTCCGCGCTCACGTACGCGCTCGGCTACGAGTCGGCCGTGCACGTGCCGGGGGTGAGCTTCGCGTTTCCAGGAGGTGCGAGCGTGACCGTGCCGGCGCTGGGGTCGGCCACGTTTGAGACGCAGCTCGTCGCCGACGCCGCAGCGATGAAGCACACGCACGATCCCGGTGATGCCGAGACCTTGAGCGGCATCGCGCGCGACCTGATGAGCGAGGAGGCCGGCTTTGTGACCTTGACGCCGGCGAGCGGGCAAGCGCTGCGGGTGCCGCTCTACGCGGTGATGCGCCCCAACTCAATCATGGCCGCCGGCGGACCCGGCCTCGAAATGACAGCGGCACAAGGCGTAGTCACGCTGCCGCTCGTCGGCCAGGGTATCAGCACCGGCAGCAGCTACCCGACCGACGTCGTCTCGCTCGTGAGCGCGTTCGAGCTGCAGGAGGACGACGAGCCGAAGTTTTCTGGCTCGGTCGCCTTCGTCGGGGTCACGAGCGACTACCAGGCGCAGGTGGCCAAGGGGAAAGGGATCGCCGACACCACAATCTACTTCGGCATCGCCGTCAGTTCGACATGGTCCTCGCCCCAGGACCAGCCGCTCACGGTGAGCATTGACACGACCGGGAGCGGCAACTACAACTTTGCCCTCGCCAACAGCGATCCGGGCGGCGACACCTGGGTCGCCAAGTTGTGCCCGACCGGCAGCGGGAGCTGCCACAGCCTACCGCTCAACGGCGTGGCGGCGAACGTGCGCGACACGGTCGTCTTCGGCACCGACGTCGTCGTGCTGCCGGTGAGTGCCGCCGCGCTCGGCCTGGGCGACGGCAACAGCCGGTTCCGGTACCGGGTCGTGACATCCGTGCACAGCTTCGATCCCGCCCAACCGGCGCTGTGGTTTGGTGGCGAGGGTTACCTCGGCACGGCGGCTGAGCAGCCGCTCTTCAACGACCTGCCGGGTCAGGCGATCGTGGTGCACTACGACCGCGCCCTCTACGCGAGTGACAAGGCACTCGGCGTCCTACTGCTGCACCACCACAACGCGGTCGGCGCCCGTGTGCAGGTCGTAGCGCTGCCCAAGCCGCACCGCATCCTGCGCCGCAACTGACGCCGGCGCGGCACGGAGAATTGACCTGCGGCCGGCCCGGCCGATAGCATGCGTGCTCAACGCGGCAGCGGCAGACCGGGCCTACCGGATCGGGACGGTGGCGATGGCGCACGCAGACACGGCATCTGGGAACCAGACAGGCGGTTTCGTCCGCGGGCTCGGGCTCTTCGACGCCACCATGGTGGTCGCCGGCTCGATGATCGGCTCTGGGATCTTCATCGTCTCCGCCGACATTGCGCGTCAGGTGGGTTCGGCGGGCTGGCTGCTGCTGGCGTGGCTCGTCACCGGACTGCTCACGCTGGCGGCGGCGCTTGCCTACGGCGAGCTCTCCTCGATGATGCCGGAGGCGGGCGGGCAGTACGTCTTCCTGCGTGAGGCGTACTCGCCGTTCTGGGGCTTCCTCTACGGCTGGGCGGTGTTCCTCGTCATCCAGACCGGCACGATCGCGGCCGTGGCGGTCGCATTCGCGCGCTACCTCGGCCACCTCGTGCCGGCGATCTCGCCGACACTCTGGATTGTCAAACCGCTCAACCTGTCGGCAGGCTACGCGGTGAGCCTCTCGGCGCAGCAGCTCGTCGGCATAGCCATGCTCGTGCTGCTCACGTGGACAAACACGCGCGGCCTCTCGCTTACCCGGTTGATCCAGAACCTGTTCACCTCGACCAAGGTGGTGGCGCTGCTGGCACTCATTGTGCTCGGCGTAGCGGTGGGCCGCAACGCCGGCGCACTGCGCGCCAACTTCGCCGCGCCGTGGACGCCACACGGCGTCGCCACGATTGCTCCCGAACTGCCGCTCGCGCCCGCGACCGCGGCGACCGCCGGCATCTTCGGACTGCTGGTCGCGTTCTGCGTGGCGCAGGTCGGGTCGCTGTTCTCCGCCGACGCATGGAACAACATCACCTTCGCCGCTGGGGAAGTTAAGGACCCGCGCCGCACCGTGCCGCGCGCGATGGCGGCCGGCGTTGGGATTGTCGTGTCGCTCTATCTGCTCGCGAACGTGGCGTACGTGCTCACGCTGCCGATCGCGGTGATCCAGCACGCGCCCGACGACCGCGTCGCCACCGCGGCGCTGCAGGCGATCTTCGGCCCGGCGGGCGCGGCGATCATGGCGGCGGCGATCGTGATCTCGACCTTCGGCTGCAACAACGGCCTCATCCTGGCAGGGGCGAGGGTCTACTACGCGATGGCGCGCGACGGCCTCTTCTTCCGCGCCACCGGCCGGCTCAACGCGAAGCGCGTGCCGGCGGTTGGACTCGTGCTGCAGTGTGTGTGGGCGTCGCTGCTGATCCTGCCGCGCACGCGCCTGCGCGACGCCGCGGGCCTCCCGCTGCGCGATCCCCTCACCGGCGCCGAGGTCTACGGCAACGTGTACTCGAACCTGCTCGACTACGTCGTGTTCGCGGTGCTGATCTTCTACGTGCTCACGATCGCCGCGCTCTTCGTGCTGCGCCGTACGCGCCCTGACGCCGAGCGGCCGTACCGCGCCTTCGGCTACCCGGTTGTGCCCGCGCTCTACATCCTGGCGGCGCTGGTGATCTCCGCCGCGCTCATCGTGTACAAGACCCAGACGACGTGGCCCGGCCTCGCCATCGTGCTCACCGGCATCCCCGTGTACTTCTGCTGGCGAGCCGTGGACCGCGGCCGTAAGGCCGACTGATTTCCTCTGCGTGGAGGCTGTTTTCTTGCCGGTTCCGCGGTAGCCGAATGCGGACGCTAGCGACTTTCTGTGCCCTCCGGGCAGGTTTTCTTTTTGCCCCTCGGGTTCGCGGCCTTCAGCGCTTGCTCGCTCCCGCTCGCTGTGCGCTGAAATTCCTTGGCTGCGACCCAGCCGCGCGTCCCGGAACGGGGCCCCTCGGTGTCCGCATGAGACCGCGTCACCGACACCCCGTCCCGGAGCCGCGCGCTGGGGACCCCGCGGCCTGCGGAGCAATTGCCGCTTCACCCGAGGGGCGGATCGAGACCCCCCCTCCTAGCGGGACTTCACGGTGTTTGCTCTGCCGGGGCGACTTTCGAGTCAGCTCAAGCCGCTTGTTCAGCGTCGAGTACAGTCCTCGGCCGCGGATGACAGTCGCATCCTACGCTGCCGGAGATTGGCGAGGAGCAGGGGCGCTGCCTCCTCGTAGGACTTGCCGGCCTTGATCGAGTTGCAGAGAAAGCAAGCAGTTCGAAGGTTCTCTGGCGTGCTAGGGCCATCTTGGCACTGAGGTACGAAATGGTCGAGCGTTGCCGAACCTTCGGTGACGGAGTCGCCGCAGTACTGACACTGCCAACCATCGCGGCCGAAAAGCTCCCTTCTGCGGTCGGGATCGCCAAACCAGTCGGGCGGATGGGCGTCAGTTGTGGAATCTGGCGCCGCAACATCGACTATTTCTGATGGAAGCTTGACGGCATAAAGCGTTCCTTCTACGGTCGTATCACCTACTTCGAGGCATCTCTTGTGTGCCAGGCCTTTAATGACCTTCGAGACCTGCTCGAAGTTGGCCTTATCGCCTCGGGCGCCGGTTCCCAACCTATTCGCTATTGCTCTCTTGCCAATGCGAACGTGGGCATCCGCGTTTGTAAGCCAGGACAGTCGCAGCAGCAGAAGGTAAGCGGATACCTCGTACGGCGTGAGGATCGGGATCACGTGGTCAACTATGGCTACGAGGAGCTTTTCGTCCGAAAAAGAACTAGTCATGGAAGGACCCCCAGGAGACGCCCAGCACATAATCTGCTGCCTAAGATCGCCAGGTGAACGCTGCGGGACCTTGGTACCTCGGGGCTGTCAGAGATCGTCGAGCGGGTTACAGACAACGCGTCCTCCGATGCTGTGCAGAATCGAGTATAGCCCCCAGCTCCAGATCCAGCACTGGCGCAGGCCACCTAGCGGGCAGCGCGGGCGCGGTTTCATGCGAACAGCGAGGGGCCCCACCGCAGGGCGTCCCTGCTCGGTCGCGACCGGAGGAGTTTCGGGCCGCTGCGAGCGGGGGCGAGCAAGGCCCGAAGGCCGCGAACCCGAGGGGCAAAAAAAAGCCTCCACGTAGTCGAAGACAAGAGAGAGGTTGCAGGCTAATGCCTGCGTTGAGTTGGCGCTTGCTTGCGGCACCGCGCAGGCGGTGGTAAGAAAGACATTCGTGGCCGGCCTCGGGCGCTGGAGAGTTGAATGAACTCGTTTCCGATCATGGTGGGGGCGCTGTGCGTGCTCATGCTCGCGTACCGCTTCTACGGCGCGTTCATCGCCGCCAAGGCGCTTGCCCTCGACGACCGGCGGCCGATGCCGTCGCACGTGTTCGAGGACGGCCACAACTACGTGCCAATGAACAAGTGGGTGCTGTTCGGCCACCACTTCGCCGCGATCGCGGGGGCGGGGCCGCTGGTGGGACCGGTGCTGGCGATGCAGTTCGGCTACGCGCCGGGTCTGCTGTGGCTGCTGGCCGGAGCGGTGCTCGCCGGCTGCGTGCATGACTTCATGATCCTGGTCGCGTCAGTGCGTCACAACGGCCGCTCACTGCCGGAGATCGCACGCGCCGAGATCGGGCCGGTGGCAGGGTTCACGGCGGGAGTGGCGGTGCTGTTCATCGTGGTGGTCGCGCTCGCGGGGCTCGGGCTCGTCGTAGTCAACGCGCTGGCCGAGAGCTCGTGGGGCACGTTCACCATTGCGATGACGATCCCGATCGCGATCGTGATGGGGCTCTACATGTTCAAGATCAAGCCCGGCTCGATCCGCGGGCCCACCGCGGCGGGCGTGATCGTGCTGATCATGGCCGTGATCGGCGGGCGTTGGGTCGCCACCGCGCCGATTTCGGGGTGGTTCCTGTTCGACCACCACCAGCTCACGGTGTTGCTGTGCCTCTACGGGTTTGCGGCCTCGGTGCTCCCGGTCTGGCTGCTGCTCGCGCCGCGAGACTATTTGTCCTCGTACATGAAGCTGGGCACGATTGCGCTCCTCATCATCGGCGTGCTCCTCGTCCACCCCGACCTCAAGTTCCCAGCGTTCTCCCAGTTCGTGCACGGCGGTGGGCCGATCGTGCCCGGTAAGGTGTTCCCGTTCGTCTTCATCACCATCGCGTGCGGCGCCATCTCCGGGTTCCACGCGCTCGTCGCGTCGGGAACGACGCCGAAGATGCTCGACAAGGAAACCGACGCGCGCATGATCGGCTACGGCGCGATGTTGATGGAGTGCCTGGTCGGGATCGTGGCCCTGATCGCCGCCGCCTCGCTGCACCCGGCTGACTACTACGCCATCAACGTGGCGCCGGAGGTGTTCGCCAAGCTCGGCATGCAACCGGTCAACCTGGCGACGCTCTCGCGCGAGGTTGGGGAGAACGTGACCGGCCGGGCGGGCGGCGCAGTCTCGCTCGCCGTCGGCATGGCACAGATCTTCAGCGCCATCCCCGGCATGGCGCGGCTGATGAGCTACTGGTACCACTTCGCGATCATGTTCGAGGCGCTCTTCATCCTCACGACGATCGATGCCGGCACTCGCGTCGCGCGCTTTCTGCTGCAGGAGTTCCTCGGCAACTTCCACCCGCCGTTCGCCAACACGGCCTGGCTGCCGGGAACCGTGCTCACTACAACCGTGATCGTGTTCTCTTGGGGGTACTTTATTTACACCGGCTCGATCAGGACGATCTGGCCCATGTTCGGTACTGCCAACCAGCTCCTCGCCACCGTGGCGCTCGCCGTAGCCTCGACCTTCCTGGTCAACATGGGGCGGGCGCGCTTCGCGCCGATAACGGTGCTGCCGATGCTGGTCGTGGCGACGACTACGCTCAGCGCGGGGTTCCTCAGCGTGCGCGACAACTTCTTGCCGCTCGCCCGTAGCGCGGGCAGCGCCTTCCGCGGCTACCTGCAGGCCGGGCTGACCGCGGTCATGATGGTGGCGGTGGTCGTGATCCTGGCGGACGCCGCGCGCCGATGCCTTGCCACGCTGCGCGGCAAGCCGATCCCACCCCGGGCGTTCGGTCCGGCCGCGGTGCACGCAGGCGTGCCGCAGCGCTGTTGCTGAGTCGGCGGCGCGCGCGTCAGTGCAGCGCGCGCAAGAACCGCCGCCAGCGCGGCAGGTAGTGGCGCTCGGGGTCGAGCGAGGCCGCCACCGCGAAGGCGCGCCCCACGATGCGGTCCTGGGCGACGAAGCCGAACACGCGCGAGTCGCTACTCTGGTCACGATTGTCGCCCATCACGAAATAGTGCCCGTCTGGGACAAGCACCGGGCCAAACGACCGCATTGCCAGGGTCTCGGGAACGATCTGGAGCTCGTGCCAGTCATCGCCAAGATGCTCGACCGCGCGGATCGTGTGCTCGGCCGGCGCGTCGGCAGCAGGCGAAGCGCCCTGTCTGTATTCGAGGGCGAGCCCGTTGATGACGAGCCGGTCATTCCGCAACGCAACCGTGTCGCCGGGAATGCCGACGATGCGCTTGACCAGGCGGACGTTGTCGGCGGGAGAGAAGAGCACGACGACGTCGCCGCGCTGCGGACGGTTCCAGCGCGCGAGACGCACCCGGGTGAATGGCAGCTTGAGGTCGTACGCGAGGCGGTTCACGACGACGCGATCGCCGGGAAGGATGGTCGGCTTCATCGAGCTCGACGGCACGTCATTCCAGTCCGCCACGGCGGAGCGGAAGGCGCCGACAATGACCACAATGATGAGCAGCGACTTGATCCACTCGCGCCACAACCAGGCAAGCCCCCGTTTGATGTCCTTCTGCATATGCTGCTCCCGCGGCCCCGGTAGCTTGGGGACCGGAGGAGGATACGCCCACAGCAGTGCATGGGTTTTGCCCTGGAAGCAGGCGTTGGCGATCGGGTGGGGTCAGGCCGTGGCGCTGCGGTCGCCGGCGCTGAGCGCGTTGCCGGCCGCGCGCAGCGCGTCCTCGAGTGGCCCGAGCGGGCCGATCGCCTGGCGTGACGGGCCGTTGTCGCCGTAGAAGATGGCGAGCACGTCGTCGCCGGCGGTCGCGGGCACGCCGACGGCCTCGCTCGGGACGGCTCCGCCCAGCTCCTTGACGAGGTAGTCATCCCACGAGCTCGACGACAGCGGCCCACGGTAGCTTCTCTTCGAGGCCATGACGCGGGCGAGCAGGGAAGGCTGGTCCGTCGGCACGAGCAGCTCCCTGACCTTCTCGTCCGCGGAGAAGCCCGGCAATTCGACGCCGAACTGTCCCACACCCACCAAGCCGCCATGGCTCGGAATAAAGAGCACGCCGCGCGGCACAATCGCACCGGCCTGCTTGAAGAGCGCGACCGTGACCTCGCCGTGGAAAGAGCGTGGCCTGATCTCCGCCATGATTGCCCGTAGCGTCGTGCCGTCGCCCGGCGCGGGCGGCGTTTGCGGCAGCCTCGCGCTGGTATCGCTCAGGCGTCCGGGAAGCGTGCGGCCGGTTGCCGCCGCGAAGGCGTCGTGCCGGCGCTTGGCCTCATCCACACTCTTCGCCACATCGAGCACCACCTGCTCGGTGTTGAGGCCAACATCGAGCAGAAAGTTCCTGGCATCCACCTCGACCTCGCCACGGTCCTGGATTTCGATGGTCTCAAAGCGGAAGAAGCCGGTTTCCCAGCGGATGAACTCACCCACGATGCGCTCGATCTGCTCGCGGACGATCCGGTTGAGGACAGGTTGCGTGATCTCCCCGAGCTCGATCAGGATCGTGCCCAGGCGCTTCTCCTGCGCCGACTGGCGCTGGATGTCGAGTGCCCGGCTCAGCGTCTGCTCGGAGACAAGCTTGCGGCAGACGAGGATGTTGCCGAGCGCCTCGCGCACTGAGTTCGACGCGGCATAGATGATGCGTCCCTGGCGGAGCACGATCACGCCCTCGGCCCGTTGCTGGGAGAAGACAAGCTTTCCGCTCTTCTCGCCGAGCGCGAGCATGTGCAGGAGCTCAATGAGCGAGACGTCCTCGACGCGGCCCATGAGGCTCACGTGCCACCTCTCGTGAGCTGAGGCTCCGGTGCCGTCGCCCGCCAGAATTCCACGCAGTCGCCAGAGCGCGCGTTCATCCCTGCTCTCCTCCCCACACGCTACTGCGTGGGGCGCCGAAGCGCAAGCGCGGCGGCGCCCACTGTCGACGGCGGCGGCGAAGTTGGCTAGGCTTGCGGGTACGGAGGTGGCACGTGCGCGCTGTCCCAACCCTGGTCACGCTGGCGCTGACGGTTGCGGTCGCCGGGTGCGTCAAGGAAAAGCGGCCGCCCACCAGCCCTGCGCCTGTGATCGCGAACGACATCGAGGCGCGCGTCGCCCAGTTCATGCGTCAGGGTGTCGGCGTTGACGTTGGAGCGCTGCCGCCGGGCGAGCGCGGCGCCCTCAATCACCTCGTGGTGGCGGCGCGCATCATCGATGGCGTGTTCTTGCGCCAGGCCTGGGACGGCAACCCCGAGTTCGCGGCGCGTGTGGCCGCGCTTTCCGGCCCAACCGCTCAGGCCGCCGGCGACTACTACCGCATCATGGCGGGTCCGTGGGATCGGCTCAAGGGCTTTGAGCCGTTCCTCGGCACTTCACCTCATCCCAAGGGCGCCGGCTTCTACCCCGAGGACCTGAAGCGTGAGGAGCTTGAGCGCTGGCTGGAAGCGCACCCGGAAGACCGTGCCGCGTTCGTATCTGCCACGACGGTGATCCGCCGCCGGGGCCCAGGCCTGACGGTGATCCCGTACTCGGTCGCGTACAAGCCGGTGCTCGACCAGGTGGCCACCGAGTTGCGCGCGGCGGCCGCCAGCACCGGCAACGAGAGCCTGCGCAAATACCTGACGCAGCGCTCCGGCAGCCTGCTCTCCGACGACTACGCCGCTTCCGAGCCGGCGTGGCTGGACCTCGACGGGCCGATCGAGGTCATGATCGGGCCGCACGAGACCTACGAGGACGGCCTGCTCGGCACCAAGGCGGCGTTCGCGGCGTTCGTGTGCGTCGCGCGACCAGAGGACGGTGCGCGCGCGGCGAAGTACGTGCGCAAGCTGCCGTTTCTTCTGTCGCACTTGCCGATGCCCGACGCGTACAAGCGCAGCGGCCGGGGCGCTGCCCCGCTGATCCGCGTCGCGGATGCCGTGGCCACAGGCGGTGATGCGCGCAAGGGCATCCCGGCGATCGCCTTCAACCTCCCCGACGACGGGCGCGCACGCGTTGCCAGGGGCGGCAAGAGCGTGCTGCTCAAGAACGTCGTGCGCGCCAAGTTCGACAGCATCATGTACCTGGTCGGGAGACGCGTGCTGCCGCGTGACGAGGCTGCCTATGTCGATTTCGACGCCTTCTACCACCTCAACCTCTTCCACGAGCTCGCCCACAGCCTCGGCCCCGGCCGCATCAGCGTGCAAGGGCGCGAAACCGAGGTCCGCGCCGAGCTCAAGGAACTGTACGGCCCCATCGAAGAAGCCAAGGCCGACATCCTCGCCGTCTACGGGCTCGGCCTGCTCGCCAAGGAGGGCACGGTGCCCCAAAGCGTGGTGAGCCCGCTGCCGTGGACGTACCTCGCCAACTTGTTCCGTGCCGCTCGCTTCGGCGTCGCTGACGTCCGCGGTCTGGCGGCGGTGCTGGAGATCAACTACCTGCTCTACCAGGGTGCCGTCGAGGTCACGCCTGAAGGCCGCTTCAGGCCCGGAATGCCCAAGTTCGCCAGGGGCCTGAGCGCGCTGGCCCGTGACGTGCTCATGCTGGAAGCCGAGGGGTCCTACCAGGGCGCACAGGCGTTTGTGGAGCGCTATGGCCGGGTGCTGCAGCCGATGGCCAAGCTTCTCGACGACATCAGGATCGTCCCCCTCGACGTGGACCTCGACTACACCGTCGCTGCCGCCGGGCAATGAGCCGTACCGCGAGCGGCGTTTAAACCTCGGCGCGTGCGCAGACGTCTAATCAGGTGTGCCAGGAGCGACGTCGACAGCGGCCGCGAGTGCTCGGTTGGCCTGGGACGGTCGCAGCAGCGCCGAAGCCACCCTCGGACCCGAGGCGCGACTTGTGCGTGCCGCGCAGGCGGGCGATCTCTGTGCGTTCGAGGCCTTGTACCGGCAGCACGTCGGACGCGTCCATGGGCTCTGCCTGCGCATGACGGGCGACCGGGACGCCGCCGAGGAATTGGCGCAGGACGCCTTCGTGCGGGCATGGCGCAAGCTGCCGGGCTTCCGCGGTGAAAGCGCGTTTGCCACCTGGTTGACACGCCTCACCGTCAACGTGGTGGTGTCAAGCCAGCGCGGCAAGCGACGTCAGGCGCCCTGGGCGGCACGCGCGGCATCGGCGGCGCCTGCAACCGGGCCGACGTTGTCGGTGACACGAATTGACCTCGGCCGCGCCATCGCCGGCCTGCCGCCTCAGGCACGGCATGTGTTCGTGCTGCACGCCGTGGCAGGCTACGGACACGGCGAGATCGCACGCGCGCTCGGGATTGCGGTCGGCACCAGCAAGGCGCAGCTCCATCGCGCTCGGAAGCTGCTGCAGGAGGTATTGCAGCCATGAACTGTCTTGAGATCGACCAGGTGCTCGATGATTTCGTTGCCGGCGATGTGACGCCCGACGAACGAGGCGCCGTCACGGCGCACCTTGAGAGCTGCCCAACCTGCCGCGCGGCGGCAGCAAGCGTGCAGCGGCTGTTCGCCCAGGCAAAGGCCCGGCTGCTGCCAGTCGAACCGGAGCACGATCTCTGGCCCGGCATCGCCGCGCGCATCGACGCCGCGAGGCCTGCGCGCCGTTATTCCGCCAGGCGCCCTGTGCTCGCCGCGGCGGCCGTGATCCTGCTCGCGGCAGCGTCCGTCGTCGGCGTGCGGCTCGCGGGCCGTCCGTCGGGCGGGGCGATGACCCGCGCGCACGTGGATCGGGCCGGTACCGCGGCCCCGGCTTCATATGAGTTCGCCCAGGCGCGGGCGACGTTCGCAACCGCACGCCGTCAGCTCGTTGCGGTGTTCCAGTCGCGGCGAGGGATGATGTCGCCACAGACGGTCGCAGTCGTTGAAAAGAACATGCGCGCCATTGACGAAGCGGTGCGCGAGATGGAGGCCGCTCTTGCGCGCGACCCCGGCAACGCTGACCTGCCCGCGCTCCTCGTTGCAGTCTATGGCCAGGAGATCGACATGCTGCAGGGCGTCGCAACGATGCCTCAACAACTGATGCCTCAACAAGGGTAAGGAGGAAACGATGAGATACGGGAGATTCGCAGCAGCGGCAGGCGTGGTCGTGCTGGTGGCGGCGAGCGCACTCGCAGGACGGCCGATCGACGAGAAGAAAGCCGCCAGCCCCACCGGTACGGTGGAAATCTCGAACGTCGCAGGCTCAGTGAGGGTGACCGGGTGGGACCGCGCCGAGATCGCGGTGAGGGGTACGCTCGGCGAGGGCGCGGAACGTCTCGATTTCTCGGTCACAGGCGACCGCGCGCTGATCAAGGTCGTGCTCCCGAGGAATGGTCACAACGTGGAGTCGTCCAACCTCGAGATCTCGCTCCCTGCCGGAAGCCGCGTCGAGGGCAACACGGTGAGCGCCGACATCACGGTCGCAAAAGTGGCCGGTAAGCTCGAGCTCGAGTCGGTGAGCGGTGACATCGTGGTCGAGGCCACGTCCAAGGAGGTGGACGCCCGCACCGTCAGCGGCAGCATCAAGGTCGCGGCGCCGGCCGCCGTGCGCGCCAAGTCGGTGAGCGGAGTCGTCAACCTCAAGGGCCCTGTCGGTGAGGTGCACGTTGCGAGCGTGAGCGGTGTCGTGACGATCGCAGGGGGCCCATTCGCCGACGCGACGATCGAGACCACTTCTGGCAGGATCCGGGTGGACGGCGACCTCGCCAAGGACGGACGTCTTGAGGCGAAGAGCGTGAGCGGCTCGGTCGAGCTCGCGCTGCCAGCGGCGGTCGCAGCCCGGTTCGAGGTCAGCACGCTGAGCGGCAAGATCGAAAACGAGTTCGGCGCCCCGGCGCGGCGGACGAGCGAATACGGCCCAGGCCACGAGCTCGAGTTCACCAACGCTGGCGGAGGCGCGCGCATCCGGGTGCGGACCTTTTCCGGCTCCGTCACGCTGCGCAAGCGCTGAACCGGGGGCAGCCCTCGCGTTGCGCAGGCGGACGCGCGCGCCCGCTTACGGGGACGGACCCGAACCATCGCCATGGCGGCAGCGACGTCAGGCGTTCACGTCGTGTGTGCGAGGCGCTTGCTTTTGTTCTGCAACTGAGACATGATCTCCTACTGGAGGAGGTTACGACAATGCGAGCGAGGACGATCGTGGCGTTGGTTGCGGTGGCGATGCTGGTAGCGGGAGCAGGCAGGGCTGGCGCTGCGGATGAGAAGAAGCCGGCGCAGAAGATGACGCCGGAGCAGCAGGCCGCGATGGAGGCCTACATGAAGGCTGCCACGCCCGGACCGAGCCACAAGCTGCTCGAGCCGACGGTGGGCACGTTCGAGGCGGCGGTCACGACATGGGAGACACCCGGCGCCCCGGCGCAGACGTCCAAGGGCGTGGCGGAGAACACTTGGATACTCGGCGGCCGCTGGGTGCGGGGAACGTACCGGGGTGAGTTCGACGGCATGCCGTTCGAGGGTATTGGCTACACCGGCTACGACAACCTCAAGCAGAAATACGTGAGCTCATGGATCGACACCATGAGCACGATGATGATGATCACGATGGGCACGGTGGATGCGACGGGCAAGGTGTTCACCTGGACGGGGACGATCGACGACGCCGTCACCGGCAAGGCAATGGCGGTGCGTGAGGTCGTGCGCGTCGTGGACCAGAACAAGCACGTCATGGAGACGTATGGCCCCGACCGTTCCGGCAAGGAGTTCAAGATGATGGAGATCGTCTACACGCGCAAGTGACCGTGACGCTCACGGCGTCGCGCGGCGGGCCCTGGCTGTTGCCGCGGTCACCGAACGTCACCGCCTGCCATCTTCGTCTCGGCCGGAGGCCGCGCGGTTCAGGCGGCCGAGGAGAAGGTAGAGGCCGACGCAGATCAAAAAGTCGAGCAACAGGCCGAAGTCGGGACGATACGGGCGATGGCGCGCCCACGCCGGCAGGCGGTCCTCGAGCGCGACGAAATAGATCGCGTTACCCCCCAGAACCGCCGCCAGGGCGCGCAGGTACCGGCGCATCGCTCCTCGCGCGCATAGGGTACCTTGACCAGGCCGGCACGGTCACGAAACGCGCTAACATAAATGTGACGGCTGCGAGGTTCTGATGACGAAGCGCAAGACGCCCGAGCCACCGATCTACAAGGTCATCTTCTCAGCCCAGGGGCAGGTGTACGAGATCTACGCCCGCCACGTCTCGCAGGGTAACCTGTTCGGGTTCATCGAGGTCGAGCAGCTCTTGTTTGGCGAGCGCTCGCAGCTCATCGTGAACTCCGCCGAGGAGCGCCTCAAGACCGAGTTCGCCGGCGCCAAGCGGACGTTCATCCCCCTCCACTCCGTGGTCCGCATCGACGAGGTCGAAAAGCAAGGCGCCGGCCGCATCACCGGTGTGGAGTCAGACGCCGGCAACATCAAGCTGTTCCCGATCCCGGTGCCGCCCGGCGGTCCAACGGGCAAGCCCTGAGCGCTCCGCGCTCAGAGCACAGATGCCGCGCTCGCAGGCTTGCGGTCGCGGCCGAAGAGCCAAAGCGCGACCGAGACTGCCAGGGCGGGGAAGATCGGCTCGACGCCAAGCGGGTAACGACCGTTCACGCCGCGGGCAAGCAGCCAGACGATCGCGGTTAGGGCGGTGAGCGCCATCGCCGCCACGGCGGCGGGGCGTCGAAAGCGAAAGCGCCTTGGCGCATGTGACAGTGCCAGCGGCAGCAGCAGGGCGGAGGTGACGACGCTGCCGACATCGTGCCAGATCGCCACCACGCTCCGCAGTGCCAACGCCAACGCCAGCGCGCCCGCGCCAGTGATCGTCAGGCCTGCCATCGTCCACGTGCGCTGGTTCACCCGCCGCGCCAGCTCCGGCACAATGTCGTGCCCGATGGTTGCGGCGCCCAGGAAGAGGTAGGAGTGCGCGGCCGACATCACGGTCGCAAACAGACCGACGGCAAAGAGAGCGTTCGCCAGTGGCGGCAGCACGAGGCGGCCCAGTTCCGGGTATGCGAGCATAGGATTGGTGCCGGAAGGCAGCAACACGCGTGCGGCGAGGCCGGTGAACGTGGTCAGGAAGTCGAACAGCACCCAGAACCCCACCGAGGTCAGCACGCCGCGGCGGGCGACAGCCGGCGATGCGGCCGCGTAACAGCGCTGGTAGAACGTCGGCTCAACCAGCGTCTGGAGGGCGATGAAGTACCACACCAGCACGGCCTGAGCGCCGAGGCCGCCGTCCCAGGTGCGGTGCGACGCGGGGAGGGCGTGCCAGAGCTGGGCGAGGCCCCCGATCCGGTGCAGCGCAATCGGCAGGATGACGATGAAGCCAAGGTACATGAGCACGAACTGGAGCACGTTCGTACTCACGACGCTGCGGAACCCGCCGGCAACGATGTACATGATCGTGAACAGAGTCGCGGCCACAAGCGCCACGGCGAGAGGCACACCGAAGTAGATATCGAGCAACTCGCCAAGCATGAGCAGGTGGGCCGCCGGCAGCGCGAGCACGAGCACGAGCCCGGCGCCGAGACGCGCCGCGACCGGCCCGTACGCGGTCCGGAGCTGGTCCGGGATCGAGAGCGCGGCGCTTGCCCGCGCCCGTGCGGCGAGCCAGAACGCGAACATGAGCGCGGCGAGGTAGTACGGCACGCCCATCACGAGCCAGTTCGAGATGCCAAACCTGAACGAGTATTCGCCGACGCCGAGCACGCCGCCGTACCAGGTCGCAACGAGCGTGGCGACGAACGGCGCGAGGGTGAGCCGACGCCCGGCAAGCAGGTACTCGAGCTCGACGCGAGTGCGCGTGCGCCACGCCAGCACGAGGAGCGCCGCGGCGTACACGGCGAGGGCCGCGGTGACGGCTGAGACCATCGCGGCGGAGTATAGCCGGGCGCGTCGGCCGAGCCGGCGTCGCCTTGTGTGACGTGGCCGGCAGGTGCGCTGCGGTGAGGCGGTCTCTTAGGCTGGTTGCGCCGAGGGCGTGCTCGTGCCATGTACTCACAGTGGCTGCACGGGCGGGCTCTCTCGCGCGCGGCGCACCCTTCTGCTTTGCTAAGCCGGGCACGCGCGCCCAGCCTGGCGCCACGATCGCGCTGTAAGCCATTTTGAGTCAGTGGGTTCGTTCTGTCCGGCAGGAAGGACTCCGAACGCGGGAATATTGATGCGTTTCTATGCGTCTATGACAGTGTGACTTGTACCCGTGCCGACCGGCAGCTGATCAAGGTGGCCAAGGCGCTCGCGGATGAGACCCGTTTCAGCATCCTGAAGGTGATCGCCCGCGTCGGCGAAGCCTCGTGCGGGGAGCTGGCGCGGCAGTTCCCGGTCGCGCAGCCGACGATCTCACACCACACCAGGGTCTTGGTCGAGGCCGGGTTGCTGACGTCGCGGCGGGCAGGCCAGCACAGCTACTTCCGGCTCGTGGATGGGGCGCTCGACGCGCTCGGGCCGACGTTGGTGACGACGCTGGCCGCGCGCCGGCGTGTCGCAGTCGCGGCGCGCCCCGGGAGCAGCAAGCCTTCGCAGGAAACCGGCATCGGTCGCACGATTGTGGCCGGGCGCCGTGGCGTCAAAAAACAAGAACCCAGATCTCGAGACCCAAGAAAGGGAGGTACCCAGACATGAGGACGCGGCTCTTTTTGGCAATAGCGGCTTCGCTGGCGATGATCGGCGCAGCGAACACGACGGCGCAGACGGCGCAGACAGCGAGTTGGCAGCTCGATCCCGCCCACTCGACGGCGGCGTTCGAGGTGAGGCACATGATGATGTCGACGGTGCGGGGTGAGTTCGCAACGTTGTCGGGGACGGTTGTGACCACAGGCAGCGATGTCACGACCGCGTCACTGAACGTGACGATTGATGTCAACAGCATCGACACCAGGGTGGCGCAGCGCGACACCCACCTCAAGAGCGCGGACTTCTTCGACGTCGCCAAGTTCCCGACGCTCACGTTCAAGTCCAAGCAGGTTGTCAGGACCGGCGCCGGAACCCTCAAGGTGACAGGCGATCTGACCATGCACGGCGTCACCAAGGAAGTCGTGCTGGAGGTCGAGGGTCCCACGCCAGAGATCAAGGATCCGTGGGGCAACACGCGCGTCGGCGTGCACGCGACCACGGTCCTCAACCGGAAGGACTTCGGCCTGACCTGGAACCGGGCCCTCGAGACCGGCGGGGTTCTGGTCGGAGAAGAGGTGAAGGTGGCGCTCGAAGCGGAGTTCATCAAGAAGCCGTGACGCACCGACACAACTGCGACGCGCCCGCGCCGGGTCCGCCCGCGCGAGCGCGTTTCTTTTTCGCTACGCGCAGGTGAGACGGCGTCGTCAGGGCGTGCGCGGCGCGCAGGTCGGTGTCGCCGGCCGGCGCGCCGCGTAGAGAACATGGGCGTGCGGATACCAGCGCCCGACGTCCTTGACCTCGATGTCGCGGAAGCCGGCACGTTCAAGCCGGCGGCAGAGCTGGCTGCGGCTCTCGTAGACAAACGAGCGCCCAAGCGTGAGGTTCATTGCGTTCGCGAGGCTTTCCTGCGTCCGGTTCCAGAGCGCCTTCACCCGCCGCTCGGGATCGAGCTCTTTCAAGAGGAAGACGCCGCCCGGCGCCAGGCGGGCGAAAACCCGGGCAAAGAGCGCATCCCACTCGGTGCGCGGAAGCTTGTAGAGCACGTCAATCATGCTCACGGCGTCGAAGCTGCCTGCAACCGCCTGGTCGAAAGCCGTCACCTGCCAGACGCCGGGGTGCCGCAACGGAGGGAACGCGCGACGAACGTCGGGCTCAAGCGCGACAGCACGGCGCGTACCCGCCGCAACCGCGAGCAGTGCAAACGCCCCGTGGCCGGAGCCGATGTCAAGCAGCGTCGCCGTGGGCGGGAGCTCCTTGACAATGCGCAGGAGCGGGCATGTCAGGAAGCGGAACAGCACGTGCGCGCGAGCCACCGGCGCATGCCGCGTCAAGCTGCGGTGAAGAACGGTGAGAGCGTGCGCGGCGCTGAGCGGCATCGGCGGCATTGTAAGATGGCGCGCGTGACAATGGGGCCAGACGCATTCGTCGGTTTTTGGCGCCGCCGTTGGCACCTGCTCGCCGGCGGCGCCGTCGTGCTGCTCTCGCGGCTGCTCGCGCTTCCGCGCACCCCGTGGGAGGAGGACGAGTTCCGCTTCATCGCCGGGGTGGCGCACTTCGACCCGCTCCACCACCACCCCCACCCGCCCGGATTCCCGCTCTTCATCGGGCTTGGCAAGCTCGTCAACCTGCTCGTGCGCGACCCGTTCACGAGCCTGGTCGCGCTTGCCGTGATCGCGGACGTGGTGGCGTTCGTCGCCCTCGCGCTGCTGTTCAGGAGGCTGCTGGAGGCAGGGCAGGCCGCGCCTGCGAGTGCCGGGGTCGCGGGGCAGGCCAGCGCGGTGGCGACGGCCGGGGCGGTGCTGTGCTTCTTTGCCCCGGCGATGCTTGTGCATTCAACGCTCGCGCTCTCCGACGCGCCGGCGCTGATGTTCGCAGCACTCGCGCTGCTCGCGTGCGTCCGGCTCAGCGACGGGGGATTCGCGGCGGCACTCGCGTTCGGCGCGCTGAGCGCGGCCGCGGTCGGCTGCCGGCCGCAGCTCGCGGTCGCGGTGGTGCCAGCGTTCCTGGTCGGCCTCGCCGGTGGCCGGGGTTGGAGGCGCAGGGCGGTCGCGGTTGTCTCGTTCGCGGTCGTGGCTCTTGCCTGGCTGGCGCCGCTTGTGCTCGCCGTCGGCGGAGTCGGGCAGCTCGGCGCCTATCTGTCCTCCCAGACCCGCTATGTCGCGCTCCACGACGCCGGGCTCTCGCGTGGCGGACGCTTCTTGCTGGAGATCGTGGTGCGCTTCATCGCCCATCCGTGGGGACCCAAGTGGCTCTCGCTGCCGCTGCTGGGCACCGCCGCAGTCGGCCTCGTGCGCGGCATGAAGGCGAGGTGGTGGAGCGCGGCGCCGCTGCTCGTGCTCGCGCTTGCGCAGCTCGCGTTCGGCATTCTCTTCATGGATCCCGCCGACGGCGCCCGTTACGCGCTGCCGGCGATGCCGGCGTTCGCCTGGCTCGCAACTGCGGCCGTTGCGAGCCTGCTGCCGGAGCAGCGGCAGGTGCTGGGAACGTGGCTGTTGACCGGGCTGTTCGCGTTTGGCAGCCTGGCGTACGTGGCGCCGCTGTTGCAGGCGCGGCGCACAAGCGCCTCGCCGCCGGTACAAGCGGCGCGCCACCTTGCGGCGGCGCAGCCCGCGGCGGCCGTTGTCCTCTACGAGATGCCGCTGCGGGCGCACGCGGAGGTGCTGCTCGAGCGCTTTGCCATCGTCGCGGTGGAGGAGGGATGGGCGGGCACGGTGGGACGGCACGACGCCCCATTCTGGCTGCTTGCCGACAGAGCCGCGGCCGGCCCTGAGGTGGTGACGTTCGCGTGGCCCGACTGCGATGCCTACGGCAAGCTGACGCGCAATCATTACCGCGTCGTTTCGCTGCTGCCGACGACGGCGGCCCGCCAGTACCGCGCGCTGCGCGGGGTCTTCGGCTTCGAGCGCGACGAGGCGGGCCACGAGTGGCGCTGGCTCGGTCCCGAGGCGGAACTGCGCGTGCCGGACCTGGGTCCGGGCACGCTCCGTCTCGAGCTTGCGCTTGACAGGTTCGCGCCCTTCCCCGACAACCGCGTGCGCGTCCTCGTTGACGGTGTGGAACGCGCGGATGCGGTCGTCACGCGCGCGGGTTCTCGCACGGTGACTGTGCCTCTCGCCGGCGGCACCGCGGCCGTGATCGTGCGCTCGCTGCGCTCGTGGGTGCCGGCCGCAACCGGCATCAACCGCGACGCCCGCACGCTCGCGGTCCAACTTCTGGCGCTGGAACAGGTTCAGCCCTAGGGCATTGCGGGCGGGGCGAGAGCGGCGTAGCGCTATGATTGCTCGCATGACGCACAAGCCCTCGCTCTCACTTGTGATCCCGATGTTCAACGAGGAGGAGAACATCGAGCATGCGGTCGCGTTTGCGACGGAGGCGCTCGAAAAGTACTGCAGCGATCACGAAATCATCGTGGTGGACGACGCCTCCAGCGACCGCTCGGCGCAGCTCGTGCAGCGGCTCGCCGACGCCGACGCGCGCGTCAGGCTGATCCGGCACGAGGTCAACCGCAAACTTGGCGGCGCGCTGCGCACCGGCTTCGCGGCGGCTGCCAAAGAGCTGGTGCTCTACATGGATGCCGACCTGCCGTTCGACCCGGACGCCATAGGCCCGGCGATCCGCGCCCTTGAGCTGACGCGCGCCGACATGATCGCCGGCTACCGCCTTGACCGGACCACCGAGGGTTTCCTGCGCACCGTCTACTCGTACCTGTACAACTTCCTCATCGGCGTGCTGTTCGGCTGGCCGCACCGGGACATCAACTTCTCCTTCAAGCTCATGCGGCGCGAGGTGCTGGACACCCTCGAACTGCGCTCGGAGGGGTCGTTGATCGACGCTGAGCTGGTGGTGAAGGCGAAGAACCTCGGCTTCGTGATCCAGCAGCTCGGCCTCGATTACTTCCCACGCGTGCGGGGTCGCTCGACGCTGTCGTCGCCCGCCGTGATCTTCAAGATCCTTGGCGAGATCGTGAGGCTGTTCGGCGACATGCACCACCCGCAGCGCAAGAGCGCGACCGCCCCCGCGCCACCGGCAAAGAGCGTTCAGCCTTGACGCGACGTCTCATCGTCACCGCCGACGACGTCGGCCTCCACCGTGGCATGACCCTGGGCGCCATACGTGCGCACGACGAGGGCATCGTGACCGCGTGCAGCGTGATGGCGGGCGGCGCCGACCTGGCCCACGCCGTGGCGTCGCTGCGCGCGCGGCCGGCGCTGGCGGTTGGTGCGCATCTCACGCTCGTCGGAGCGCGGCCGCTCTCACGCGCGGCAGAGGTACCCTCGCTTGTGACGCCTGCGGGCGATTTCCTGCCTGGCTTTGCCGCATTCGTGCGCCACTACCACGCCGGTCGCATCAACCTCGAGGAGATCGAGCGTGAGTTGCGGCGCCAGATTGAGCGACTGCTCGAGGTGGGGCTTGGCATCGTCCACCTCAACAGCCACCAACATCTGCACGCGCTGCCCGGCGTGTTCGCGGTGGTGCTGCGCCTGGCGCAGGAGCACGGCGTCGGCTACGTGCGCCTGCCGCTCGACCGGCAGCCGCGGCGCCTACCATCGCTGCGCACGCTGCTCGTCGGCGTGCTCGCGGCGTACGCTCGCCGGGCGCGCCGGACGGCCAGCGCGGGTTCGGTCGCACTGTGCGACGCGACGATCGGCATCGCGGAAGCGGGCAGACTCACAGCCGAGCGCATCGGCCGGCTGCTGCCGCACGTTACCGGCCTCACTGAGCTGGTGTGCCACCCCGGACTCGATGAGGAGGTGCTGGCGGCGTTCTCCTGGGGCTATCGCTGGGCCGCGGAGACCAGCGCGCTCTGCGATGCCGGCGTGCGCACGGCGATCGCGCGCGCCCGGATCGCTCTCATTTCGCCGTCCGGGATCGGACGTCGGGAAGAGTGATTCGCGGGCGCTTTCTCAGTGCCGGCCCGCAATTGACGAAATCTCAACATGATGCGACTGGCACAATGGGCTACCTCGAAAACCCCTGTCGCAACAAGCTTTTCAAGCCATTGACGGGCGCGATCTTCTGCTAAACTCACGCTGGCGTGTTTGACGGCGCCAGCGTTTTCTTCGGTCCCGGTCGTGGTCGTGTCGGCGCGAAGGAGTTGCCTGGTGGTTGACGTCATTTGTACCTGTGCGCACGCGCCCGTCGCCGTGCGCGTATCCACGGACCCGAATAGCTATCCGGGATGCCGGACACACACCGCGGCGTCAGTGTGTGAAACGGCGCGCGGTCATGGCAACGTCCTTGCACAAGTCAAAGAATGGTAAAGGATGCTGTGTTCACGAAGTTCTTCGGGGTTCTTCGACGGAAGGAGGAGAGTGATCGTAGCCATCCATGTGGCATCGCCCAGCAGGTTGGGGCAAACCTCTGTAACACAACCATTTCATCAGGGATAGAGGGAGGAGGCGCTATGCGCAGACGAAACGTACGTGTTCCTGGGTGGGCGGCGGCGGTTGCTGCCGCGGTTCTGTTTCTGGGTCTCGCCGTGCCGGTGATCGCCCAGTCGGTCAACTACACGACCGGCTCGATCGCCGGAAAGGTGAGTGACAACACCGGCGTCGGCCTTCCCGGCGTCACCGTCACGGCAACCAATCTCGACACCGGCGTGACTCGTACGACGTTTACCGGCAAGGATGGCTTGTACGATTTCAGCCTTCTGCCGCCCGGCGACTACAAAGTCCTGGCGGAACTGCCGGGGCTGGGCAAGTCCAGTGTGCCGCGCGCGACAGTTCTCCTCGGCAACACGACGAGGACGGACCTGACGCTCACGCCGCAGGTATCCGAAGCCATGACCGTCACAGCCACCGCGCCGATTATTGACACACAGCGAACCGGGATGACCCAGTCGGTGACCAACAAGCAGATCGAGAGCCTCCCGCTCCTCGGCCGGGACTTCCGCAGCCTGGCCTCGCTGACGCCCGGTGTCAGCGTCGGCTCGTACGACACCAGCGCGATCACCGCGAATGGCGCGCGCCCTCTGTCCACGGACTACAACATCGACGGCGCAAGCTCGAACAACGACTTCTACGGCCAGCAGAGCGGCGGCTCGCGTGCACCATTCACCTTCTCGCAGGCGGCCATGAAGGAGTTCCAGGTCATCCGGACGCAGTACGACGCGGAATACGGCCGCGGCGTGGGCGCTGCGGTGAACGCGATCACGAAGAGCGGAAGCAACGACTTTCACGGTGAGGTGTTCTACTACGACCGGACGACGGCGTGGTCCGCGACTCGCCCGACCGTGATCAACTCCGACATCGGAGGAACCACGTATCCGCTCGCCATTTCCGACAGTTACTTGCCCAAGTCCGTCCAGCAGCCGGGATTCGTCTTCGGCGGGCCGATCGTGCGCGACAAGCTCTTCTTTTTCGTCGGCGCTGACTCAATGACCCAGAGCCAGCCTGCCGTCATAGGCAACGACATGCGCACGTATGCGCAATTCCTCAACTTGACGGCTGCTCAGCAGCAGACGGTGCTCTCGAAGATCCAGACTGCGGTGGGGGCGCCTTACGAGGCAGGCCTCAAGTACTCCGTGGACAACAAGCTCTACACCTATCTGGTGAAATTCGACGGCTACCTCGGCCCGAACCACCACTGGTCGGTGCGCGACAACATCACCAACTACAAAACCAGCAACAGCGGGGCCACGACAGGTTTCGGCCTGGGCCAGAGCAACGAAACCGACAAGGTCTACCAGATCGCCGGCACCCTCGACTCGGTCTTCACGAACAGCATGTTCAACCAGCTCATCCTACAGGTCGGTCGGGACCAGCGCCCGGTCACCACCCAGTACACCGCCACCGAGTTCTCGATCAACTTCGGTGAGACGCCGCTACAGTCCTTCGGTTATAACGACGCCGCCGATAGCACGGCCGATGAGAAGAAGTTCCAGTTCAAGGACACCGTGCAGTTCGTATTGGGAGACCACTCCCTCAAGGCAGGCGTGGAACTTCTGCACCGACACCTGTTCGACTCATACCCGCGTTACTTACATGGCCTATTTGCGTACAGCAGCCTGCTCAATTACCTCAATGAGATCCCGAACACCGTCATGCAGGCGTGGGGTCCAAATAGGGGCGACGTCGCGTGGGACACCAACCTCTGGAGCGGCTATGTCAACGACAGTTTCCGCGTCAGCCCGCGCCTGACCGTTGACGTCGGCCTTCGCTACGACTACCAGTCGATACCGCGCCCGCCGGCCAATGCTTTCCCGCAGTACCCGCAGTTCCTCACGCAGATCACGGACCACAAGAACAACTTCGCTCCCCGCGTCAGCTTCGCCTGGGACGTGTCCGGCAACGGCCGTTCCGTTCTTCGCGGCGGCAGCGGCAAGTTCTTCGAATACATGCCGGACATCCTACTGGCGGGCCCGATTCAGGGCATCAGCGGAGCGCTGTACACCACCACGTTTACCTGCACGACCACGGCGGCGAATCCCTGCCCGACCTACCCCAACCTTCTGTCGCCCACCGATTTCATGGCCAAGTCGAAGCTCTCGGCCAACCTCGTCACCATCGGCCCGGGCTACCAGGCGCAGAACGCATGGCGTACGAGCCTGCAGTACGAACAGCGCGTCGGCGCCAACTACAGCGTGGCTGTCAGCGCAGTCTACTCGAAGCTGGATCACATTGAGGGGACGACAAACATGAACCTCGTCCCCACGGGCTACTCCCTCGGCAACATGACGATCTACGACTACAGCAGCTCGGCCAATGCGGCCCGTCCGTACCCCGACATGGGCATCATCCGTGAGGTCACCAGCAACGAGGAGGCGTGGTACCGCGCGCAGACGCTCGAGTTCCACAGGCTTGCCACCGCTGACTCGAGGCTCTCGTGGGACATCAGCTACACGCATGCCGACTCGATCGACGAGGAGACGAACACCCGTTCTACGTCGACCACCTTCCTCATCGACCCGAAAAATCCCAAACTGAGCGAGGGCCCGAGCGACAACGACGTGAAGCACCGCTTCACCGGCGATCTCATCTATCGCTTGCCGTGGGGTTTCGAGGTGGCGCTCGTCGCCTTCTGGCACAGCGGCTTCCCTTACACCAATGCCATCAGCTTCACCTGCAGCGGTTGCACCGCCAACAGCCTGACCGGACAGCCTTCGACGAGCCAGGCGGCGCTTTACACCCCGGTGTTCGTGGACGGGAACGGTAATATCATCGACATCACGGGGGCCAGCGGCATGACCCTGCCGCAGTTCTCCGCCTTTTTGGCCGCACAGAACGGGCGTCTTCAGCAACGCAACGCCTACCGCATGCCCAGCGTGTACGACACCGACCTCCGCATCACGAAAACCTTCAACCTCACCCACGGGGTGAACTTGCAGGTGCTCGGCGAGGTGTTCAACCTGCTGAACAGGAACATCTACGTCGTCACCGGCGCCAACCAGGATAGTTTCAGGGTCACCTACACGCAGTCGACAGGCAAGTACACCATCACGAAGTACACGAACACCGTGACCGGTGTGGCGCTCAACACGTTCGGCCTCGTCCAGGGCTACTCCGGGGAAGTCAACCCGCGCCAGGTCCAGCTCGCTGTGAGGATCAGCTTCTAGCAGTCATCTCACCGCAGTCAAGAAAGGCCGCCTCCGGGCGGCCTTTCTTTTCTTGCGAGGAGGCGTCAACCACCCTCGCCAGCAACGGCGTCCGCACGCGCGGACCGCCGACTCCCGGCAACCAGTCCTCCATAGCCGATCCTCAGAAGCTGACGCACGACCCCGTTTCACCCCGCAATTACAAGAGCAGGGAGCCGGCCTCGGCGTCTCGTTTCCTGATCCGATTCACGGGTTCGGCGCGATCACCTTCACACCGCTAGGCAGCGGTCTTGTCATCGGGCTCGCCGAGCGCGTGATCTAAACAGGATGCCGCTGGAAGATAGGCCACCTCGAAAACTCCCGTCGCAACGGGCTTTTCAAGCCATTGACAGAGGCGATCTTCTGCTAAACTCACGACGACGTTTTTCAGGAGATTTTTCGCTTCTTCACAGCGTCTGCGTTTTCATCGGTTCTTCTCTTGGTCATGCTGACGCAAAGGAGCGAGCCGGTGGTCCACCTCATACGTGCCTGCACGCATGCGCCCGTCGGCTTGCGCACATCCACGGACCCGAATAGCTATCCGGGATGCCGGACACACACCGCGGCGTCAGTGTGTGACGCGGCGCGCGTTCATGGTAACGTCCTTGTGCAAGTCAAGAAATGGCAATGGCAAGGGGTGCTCTGTGCACGAGGCCTTTCGACGGAAGGAGGAAAGTGATCGTAGCCATCCAGGTACCATCGCGGAGCGGGTTAGGCAAATCTCTGTGACGCAACCATCTCATCAAGGATGATTTCATCAAGGATAGAGGGAGGAAGCGCTATGCGCACACGAAACGTACGTGTTCCTGGGTGGGCGGCGGCGGTTGCTGCCGCGATTCTGTTTCTGGGTCTCGCTGTGCCGGCGATCGCCCAGACCGAGTTCACCTCGGCCCGCATTACCGGCACGATCAAGGATGTGGACGGCGGCGTGCTGCCGGGCGTGACCGTCGCGGTCAAGAGCGTGGACACCGGGCGTGTCGTCGAGGCGGTGACAGACAGCCGCGGCTTCTACCGTTTCGTGGACCTGCCGACCGGGAGCTACGAGATCACCGCGGCGCTGCAGGGCTTCGCCACCGCCAAGATGACGGGCGTGCGGCTCACGCTGGGATCGAGCCCGACGATCGATTTCACGCTGCAGATCGCCCGGGCCGTCGAGACCGTCACGGTGACGAGCGAGGTGCCGCTGGTCGAAGTGACCAACACCACCGCGGCCACCACGATCCAGACCGAGCAGATCAAGCAGTTGCCGAGCAACGGGCGAAACTTCAGCAACCTCGTGCTCGCGCTGCCCGAGTCGACAACCTCGAACGAACGCCAATACCTCTCGCTCTCCGGCCAGCGCGGCATCAACACCAGCGTCGTCATTGACGGCGTGACCGACGACAACCCGTTCTTCGGCGGCGCCATGGGGCAGGCCGAGAACCGCGCGCCGCTGCAGATCTCCCAGGAATCAATCAAGGAGCTCTCCGTCATCACCAACGGCGCCTCGGCGGAGTTCGGGCGCTCGGGCGGCGGCTTCGTCAACGTGATCACCAAGAACGGCACCAACCTGTTCAAGGGCTCGCTCTTCTACTACCAGCAGCCGAAC